>Ga0208260_1000002_pt1 | contig 149928 bp, 131 predicted proteins | sample CryBogCBH18Aug09_FD_184619 | JGI IMG/M metagenome (GOLD analysis project Ga0208260, IMG submission 184619) | Freshwater microbial communities from Crystal Bog, Wisconsin, USA - CBH18Aug09 (SPAdes) | ecosystem: Environmental > Aquatic > Freshwater > Lake | place: Crystal Bog, Wisconsin, USA...
ACAATCAATTGTAACCTTATCACCCCAGTCTTTAATCATTCTGTTCCCCAACGTAATTTGAACCAATTGGCATCTTGTTTGCTTTCAAATATAAAATCTCTACCATTACGCTCGTACGAATGTTTACAGTTATCTTCTAGCCAATAGGTAATATCAATAGCATGATGGTTATCTATTAGCCGTGGCAACATAACACGAGTCCAACCCATGCCTTGTAACATTCCCCAAAGTATTTCTCTGTCTAGTTCGTTGGACATTTGTTTAGCGGCCTGCTCAATCATTTCATCTTCTAATGTCATGATGCCCACTTCATTAAGAACATGGTAATGTGCTTGTCGCTTTTAAATTCCCAAGTATTAAAACTTGTACGGACTCCACAGTTACATTCCTTACTCCATTCTTGTATAGGATCCATATCAGATTCATTGAGTCCACGCTCAAAGCCACGGGCTTGTATTTCATCTACATAGGCCTGTAGTTTATTGCCAGGTAATTGTTTCCATTTGATCTTTGGTTTAGGTGCCCGTGGCAACATTTGGAAACTTTTAACCGCACTAATACTATTAACAACAGATTTACCAGTTTGGCGGCCAGTGATCTGTATTAGCCCGCGACCTTTATACTGCGTCATGATTTTTAAGATTTATGTTTGATAGGAGTAAATTTTTCACTCGTCCTCTTTGATTTCCTCTTTGGGAATATGATCAATCCAACGAAGTATAAACCAATCTCTTTGTGCTTCTGTCTTGAAGCTCCAAAGTTTAGGACCAGAACAGTAACCACAATGGTTTTCTTTGCACCAGGCAATCATTTCTTCAACAATCTCAGGTGCAGGATCTTTAGGGAATGATAATCCTGGAAGATTGAACATTCCTACTTTGACTTGCTTCAATTGAATCATCCTATTACATTGGCGTTATAATTTCTGGTACAATGAATACAGGAGTACGATCTCTGTACGCATCAAATACATAACCATGTTCATTTAATTGTTCCAATAATGTTGCCATTTCCTTTGCAGGATGTGTGCCTGTAACTTTATTCTGTCCTTTGATCAATAGATAGTCTAATGTATCTTTGGGAGTATATGTGTCGCTGGCAGTGGTTTGAAGACGAAATACATTTTCTAATTCTTTGATATCCATAATGTGTCCTTAATATGAGGGTGCTGAGTATTGTCTGTGTTTTTTATAAATGGCAAAACCGTCTGAACCATACATCGGGCAGACAAGGACGTAGACAGGCATACCATCTGTGTCTATATCCTTTGTACTACCGCAAACAAACGGTCGTTCAACTCCGTAAAGACGTTTCAGCTCTTCTTTGAGTTGTTCGTTTTCTTTACGTAATTGTTCAAGCTCATCCATTTATAAACTCCGAAAACTTTAATAAAAACATAGTGTACTTGCGTTCGTTATAAAAGTCAAGACAAATGAAGTGTTCGTTAATATTCTCTCTATAGAATCGATTTTCTTTTTCAGTTTCATATCGAATATTATCACTTAGATCGTATTCCGCTAGCTCTCGGGCTGTCCTTGGCCTATAACCTGAGTGTTCACGTACAGTAAAACCCAAAACCCGTTTCATCTTATCTCTAAGCATGAACACAGTTTTTGGGTGTTCCTTGTGCAGTTCAGCACGGATGGTACGCCACTGACTAGTGGAAAGCTTCAAAGTACTCACTGAAATCGTACTCCTCGTATTGGTTAGTATCTGGATTCCAATGGCGTGTATCGTAAATACGGAAATGGACGCCGTAGCCTAACACACCAATACCAAACTCAAAGCCAGCGTGATCTGTTCTGTGTGTTAAACGTAGTTCAAGATCAAACAACAAAGGGCTGTAATAACTATGCTCTAGTTCCCACGCTTTGAACTTGGTTATCATACTAGAGATACAGCCAAGATTACGGAAGTAATCCCAACGATCAAATGGATTAGTTAGCTCAAAGCGTAGGTTTAGGATGTTCATGGGCTTGTCATGGGCATTTGCATTTCCACGCCTGCATTATCACGTTCTTCACCTACCAGTTTGTCCAGTAATTTGAAATCCTCTACTGCCTTGTCGATGTCGGCATTGAGCCGTTCTTCGGCACGTATGATAGCTTCGTAGGCCTTTTCTAAACTAGGATGTTCTTTAGCACGGCGCTTCAAATAGTCTAGCTCTTTTTGCTGTTCTACTTCTTTAGCCTGCTTGTCACGTACCCAATTAACGATGCCCGAGTCCATACGTACTGTAGCATAGCTAGAGGGCAACATGATCCAAGCTGTGCCATCGAACACCTGTAGCTCAGTCCCCGATATTCTAATCATGCCCTGCATAGGATTATTGCTGTTTTGGTTTATATAGGGCAACGTGGTGTTGCCGTTTTCAACAAAAAGCCCATCTGAGCCCATTAGTCCTTTAATCATCTGTTAACTCCAATTCAAATTTTGGATCATGTTGGCTCAAATAAAAACAAGCCATTTTAAACATTGCCCTGGCATGTTCCAAATCACAAGGACAAGTAACCAATTCTCCAGACCGTAGTCTACGCAATTCTTCTGCATCCTGTACGGCTTGACGTTCCATGGCTTCATAGTCACGAGCCATGTCCAAATAATCTTGTTCATCAATATACATTATTCACCACTCCATGTTAGTACAAACCAATTTAATTCTTTTTCACTGGCAAAATACAGTCTACGTGATCTGTCTTCAGTATGCCAAGCCCAACGACACACACTGAATTGATTAGTGCCAAACTCCAGTGCGGCTTCACGTTCCATACCAGGACCCCAAGTGGCCCAGCACCAGTTACGCCATTCAAAGAATCTCAGCTTGTCCTCTAGTTTAGCACTATATGTGGGTATGATATAATGAGTAAACTGCTTATAGCCTGTATGGCGTCGATCCAATTTGTTGATTCTAAATCTCATTATTCTATAGCCCTACGCAGTAGTAATTCTTGTTTGGCAAATGCCTGTATTTCCCAAGGCTGTTGCAAATAGGGATAGTCCATGTGATAAAACTTGCCCTTCCATTTTTTACCCTTACGTGTCATCTTGAGTGTGCCCTTGACCATTTGGGCCACATGCACCATTTCATGTGCTAGGGTAATGCCCAATTCATAACGGTCCCTGCTGGGCCTAAGCACAACCAAAACTGTGTCTATGCCCATTAATGGAATAGTTGTGCCTGGATGTTCAGTTTCCCTATCGGTGCGTATGGCCAAGAGTTTCTTGCTGTTGTTCAACTTTAGTTGATCTATCAAACTGGGCATTAGACTTTCAATATAGGCTTTGGTTTTGGATCCTGCCGTTATGTGATATTCCATTTTACTTCCTTGGGATAGTTTTTGCGGCTGGTCTCCTGGGTTGAGGAGTGGCCAACTGCCGTAACATTTTATCTAATTTCTTACGCCTTGCTCGAGATTCAAGCGACTGCTTCAACTTCTTTAACATGCTTACACGCACCTCTAAAAGTGAATCCTGGACAAGTGCAAGTCTTGGCTTCAGGGTCTACAAAATAAGTTCCTTTGGAACCTGCTACTTCAATCAACTGTGTAGTAATTGTAACATCAAACGGATTTGTGTCTAGTTCTTTGAACTTGCGTCCACGCTTGTCAAAGCCTTTGATAGGATTCTTAAAATAGAAAGGCCGACTTTCACCCTGTTTGATATAAGCAACCAAATTGTTGCCATCCAACAAATAAGTATGGTTTGGACAAGCTGAGTTGCCCCAATCTGTAGTTTCTACTAGTGCCTGCATGATAGCCTCTATTTTGTTTAACACAGTAGCTATTATAGCGCCTAGTCGGCATGTTGTCAAGATGCTTGACTCCTGGCAAAATATCTGCTAAATTACTGTATGATTGATACAATTTTTAAACCCACACTTGAATGGATCCGTGATGACTTTAGATCTAACTCCTTTCGTTTTTGCATCGAGCTTTTGGCTTGGGCTATCAGCATTGGCTGTAGCATTACAATGGCGCTCACTGTACCCAACCCTCCTCTTCTTGAGCTTTATCCCGTTTGGATCACTGGTTGCAGTCTGTACGCTTGGGCTAGTTGGACTAGGAAATCATTTGGCATGTTGGCTAACTACATCTTGCTAGTCAGCATCGATTCAACCGGACTCATAAGGATGCTAGTACAATGAGCAATCATTCCGAACAAGATTTAGAGCAGTTTATAGAAGAATTGGACACACTGATCATAGGCTATGAAGGTGTGTTTGAAGCACACAATGTAGCGGCCATGTTGTTGAGTCGTGTGGTACACCTAATGACCATGGACCCAGCCACAGGCAAAGAACTGGTCAAGTATGTGTGGGAACAGCTGGATCAAATAGAACAAGCAGACCCAGGAAACCTATTATGAACTATCACATTTTGGGCTTGCCCATCAGCCAAAGCAACGCACAGTTTGGCGAATTCGTCCAAAGAGACTATACCCTGTTGATCAGTGCCAGTCAGTATCCTATTCGCTTGCAGGACAGCAGAGAATGGACAAACGCACCCAGAGGACACGCAGACCTATTAGCCCAGGGCTATGTATGGTATGAAGAACAACGCATGCCCCAGGACATCAACAAGGCCGTGTATCAGTTGACCAGTGCTTGGCAAGGACCCCAGGGTCAGCGTAACCCACCTAGGGTAGCGGCACAACAGATAGCCATGATGGCCCAGACCCTACACACCCTGTACCCTGTACATCAAATAGCCTTTATGACTCCGGGTAGCCCCAGACTTTGGGACGGCATCAGCAGTGAACTGGTCAACCAAGGGTGGGCTATGATAGACACTGACAGTAGTGTTGAATTGGCCTGTGCCAGCTTGGGCATTACGGACTATCATACTGTGGAAGCTGACGACAACAGACACATAACCCAGGAGTGCCTACGTGAAGGCATGCCCAATGTCATAGGCTGTCTCAAGCACAACTATGGCACTGTGTTGCAGGCAGACTTCATGCGGGACTTTACCAGGGCCACATGTGTGCAAGTGGGCCTGACCAACCAGATAACTACTGTAACTATTCCAGAGTTTTTTGACTTGTTCAAACAGGACAAGACAGCAGAAGGCGTTTGGATCTTGGAGAAACCTTAACATGACAACATTTACCACAGAAGACCGCATGAACACATATCCCCGGGTAGGTAGCACTTGGGTCAGCACCAGTATGGAAAAGTTTACCATAATGGCCATAACCAATCCCAATGAAGAACCTGATCCCTGGGTCAGCTATCGTAACCAAGCAGATGACACCATATTCAGTTGCCGTTTGCCAGCGTTTGTGTCACGTTTTACATTGCTAACTGACTGATGCTGATAACTCCTGAAGTAGCAGTAAACATAGCACACCACGCTCGTCAAGCATGGACCTATGCAGTACCCAACGACACTACGGGTGAGTTGGTAATCACACAAGGGCTCAAACCCTTTTATCCTGGTGCTGAACAACGTGGTGGATCAACTACCATAGTGGATGTCAAAGTCGACAATGTAGCATTAGACATCAAGTGCCGTGGAGTCCTGGGTATATTTGACAAGCCCAGAAGCGACAGGCAACTGGCACACGCTGAAAACAAAACCTACACAGAGCTGGATGGACTTTGGATAGGCATGCCACGCTCAGTCACGAGCCCTGTACGTAGACCCAATGTGGACTTGCAAGGCTATAAGGGTGACCCTGAAACTATTATCTCCAGCCAACTAGCTGAATATGAAGCCTATGCACTACGCACAACACAAGAAGCTGGCTGTGACCGTCTACACTCAGTGTTATTCCTATATGGTGAGGGCAGAGGTTACAAGTCAATATACATAGAAGAACAACGATTTGACAACCCTAAACCCACACATTATCTAGCTGATGGACGCACATATCAAGCCTTAGATGATGCGGGTAAACTGTACGAAATAATAGACTACAGTCGAGGCTCAACCAACTTTACCAAACGATTCCCTATCAACAAGGGCTATCTATTTGCATGGCCTGCCACAACATTGAGCACTCAAGTGATGACTGAAAGCGATTGGCTAGCTGAAAGCGGTAAACTCAAAATCTAGCGAAGCTACAGCGGAAAAATTTTTGAAGCTGTTGTAGGACCTTTTCTATCCCTACTCATAAATTCGTAGGTTCACCTGCGTCAAGCCCGTAACGCATACGGACTTGACTTGGGCTATAGATTGTGTTAATATAGTGACATGACACTGAAACCAACACGACCCAATTTAGACCCAATCCCGCCAAGAGAGTGGATTCCTATTGTGTGCATCATAGCGATTGTAGTATGGTTAATCATAGAACGAATTCGCTCGCCCTATTAATAGCTGTCACAGCCCTGCTGTCAGCTTGTGCTGGGCCCATTGGCTTGGCCTATACTGCAACCAGCATGACCAGTTTGGCATCAACGGGCAAGTCAATACCTGAACATGCCGCAACGAGCATAACTGATGCTGATTGCTCCCTACTAAACATCTTTGACGGTGAGTACGTGTGTGAGTACAGTCGTAATCCAGCACGTACATACAATAGAAATGGCATATAAATACATGATCAATGGAGCATGAATAATGTCAACAACCTACTATAGAATCGTCGCATGGAGTCCCAGTTTAAATGAACGTCTACAAGAAGTAGATTTGACGGGTCCTCCAACTACTAATCAACAATATGCTGAACAGTTGGCTCAGGCTTATGCTGAACGCTTGAATCGTGATCAAAAGCTACGTGTAAAGGACTGGGTTGGTGAAGTTGTAGCTAATGTAGTCAATGACTAATAAGATAATGTGCCCTGCAGACCCAGTGTTTATGGCCTACGCACAGATCTATCTCGGCAAGCACACATATATGGATAATACACAAATAGCAGTCATACTCATAGTGGGCATGTTCTTATGGGTCTTTACTTATATACTACTGGCACATGTATAACTATGATAGTAACTGAAGAAGAAGGCATAAAGCTACTGTTAGACTCAGTACGCAACACTGAGTACAAACCCACTAGCAGTTATACAGCATGTAAGGACTTTGCAGAGTCTTACACTACTCGGCGTAACAGTGATCATCCATTTATAGTAGACACCAGCTTAGACTACAAAGGTCCATACAAGCCCTATCAACAAGCCCACACCAAACGCTAGTATGCTGGAGCATACTAGATACACTATATACAGCCACTCTTCTGGACCGAGACTATAATTAGGCTGATACCATGTGCTAAAAAACTTATCAATTCTATTCATAATACACAGAGCTATAGGCCCCGCTGTTAGCATGTGTGTAAGAACTGTTGATGTCCATAATGGCAACTAGACTTACTACACAGTATCTATTATAACGGGACCGGAACGAATAGTCTAGGCATTTGGCTATAGTGATGTAGAGGGGTTGATATAACGCTATATACGCACAATACACACTAGTATAGGCCCCGCTGTTAAGAGGTTTCGGTGGGAAAGAATGTGGGAGAATGTGAGTATAGTATTGTAACTATGCCTGTCAGCACCTCACCCATCAGATTCTTCCTACCCTATGTCTAGCCTGCCCCAGGTATGGTTCTGAATCATAACCCTATATTGGTCACACTTTATTGCACTTTGTCACACTTTTCTACACTTTTCATTCCCATAGGCCCCGCTGTTAGCCGGTATACGCAGGCGGGGGAGATCTATCTCACACAATTATACACTCTGCTACACGATAGATCTGGAATAACCAAGTAAATTTTTCTATAATACACTAGTATAATCCGTCAAGTTTCGAGTATAATCACGGTGCAAATAGGTCTAACCACTAAGTACTATATCAACCGGAGAATCAAGATGCGCCATCAATTGCACCATGCTCAGTTACGTTTTCCCACACATGAAGTCAGTATAAGAGTTGATCCTGATACACTACGTATACATGTATTCAAAACCACAGCTCAAGCCTGTGATTTTATGGTATTTGAATACAAGGACAAGTTTGAGGCCAGTGATTACATACTAGATCGTCCACAAGCCAGTCATTATCGTGTGGAGTTTCCCGGAGAGTAATTCTATATTTGACTTCTCGTGCTGTTGAGGTTATAATAGTCATTCCACAGCACGAAAAGGAGTCAACTATGGAATGTACATATTGCCGCAAATGGCATTTTAATGGTCTAAAGTCATGTCCAACAGCGCCACGGGAAAAAGAACAGCATCCGACTCCACATCCCGGTCAAAATTAATAAATGATGTCAATAACCCTTCTTCGTGGAGGGTTATTGACAGTTTGCTCAAAATGCAGTATAATATACACTTAGCAACAAAGGAGCGTATATGTTTAATGCACAAGATTTGGGTAAGGACTATGTTAAACTAGTACAAGCACGTGACACGGACTTGGCAGAGGACATTGTAAAGTATGACGGAGACGGAACATACTTGCTGGACTGCTATGTTACTGACGACTTGGAAACTACTAGTACAGTAGAGGACTTGGATGTAGTGGATGCTGAAAACGTTGACTGCGTACTAGTAATGGGCAGTAGTGATGGTAGTGTGCGGTGTTATACTAAAAGCATTACAGTACTAGTAACTGCTGAAGATGAGCGTTACATGGACTTGGCATACTACGACTTGGTATTTGCATAATAACACTACTGGGCACATGGTCTTTGACTGTGTGCCCTTTTTGTGTTATAATACTGACTTAGCAACAAAGGAGCGAGCTTATGTTACAATTTACAGTGCAAGAGCCAACAGCTAAACGTGCCCTGTTACAATTATTGGACTTTGCAGAGCAAGTGCTGGAGCATGACGTTACAATTAATTCATGTTACTTGGATGACGCGGAGCTGGCTAATGCGGCGGCAGAGGTGGCTTTTGAAGCAATACGTACAGCAATACGTCAAGCAACCCAGCTGGTTGACAAGACGGTAGATTAATAGTATAATACATTTTTAATTAATAAACAGGAGCGAACATGTTTAAACTATTAAGTACAGCTAATCCCAAAATCCAAAAGGGCACAGCTAAAGGTTACTTGAGCTTTATCCTACACTTGGCACCTGCTCGACTGAGTGGCAAGGAAGTATGTCCAAAGCGTACAGCAGGTTGTACAGCGGCTTGCCTGAATACAGCTGGGCGTGGTGGCATGTTCCGACGTGGTGAAACTACCAACGTTATCCAGCAGGCACGAGTTCGCAAGACAAAGATGTTTTTTGATCAGCGTGAAGCTTTTATGGCGGCATTGGTTGCGGACATTAATAAAGCCGTCAAAATGTCAGCCAAGTTGGGCTTAACTCCAGCTATTCGATTGAATGGTACTAGTGACTTGAGCTGGGAGAAGTATGAAGCGGCACACGGCAAGAACATTTTTGAATTGTTTGACTATGTACAGTTTTATGACTATACCAAAGTACTTGGACGCAAAGTCAAGCATCTTAAAAACTATCACTTGACCTTTAGTGCGGCGGATGGCAATGACGCAGACGTGGCTGAAGCACTATTGCAGGGCATGAACGTGACTGTAGTGTACGACAAAATTCCAGAGGGTACTTACTCAGCTGATGAAGATGACTTACGCTTCTTAGACGGGCAAGTGGGCATTATTGGTTTGAAAGCTAAGGGTCGTGCTAAGAAAGACACCACTGGCTTTGTCAAACGTACTATTATGATGGCAGTGGCATGAAACTGAACGATGCTATACAATGGGCGGGGACAGCATCGTTCCTCGCCATGTACACCCTAATGAGCTTGAACCAGTACCCATGGAACATTGTGGCCGGCACCTTAGGGGGTGTTTGCTACTTGACGTGGAGTTTACGTGTGGCCAACGTGCCACAGACTGTGACCAATGCAGTGTCAATAACCATATGCATTTATGGGTTATTCAAGGCATTCGGTTGACTGATACAGTAGAGTCTAGTATAATATGTTTTTACGTTAACAAAAGGAGCGACTTATGTACGACATCGTATCAAACCCAATCCCACGTAGCGGGTTCTATGCTACACCTGCAGACTTCAAAGAGTTGACTGCTGTAGTAGAGGCTCTGAGCCCACAGGAAAAGGCGCTAGTCTATCCCTACATGATGATGGCGTTGAACACTTGCCACAAGGCAGTAGAAGACAACATATTGTCTAAAGAAATCTTTTGCCAATAACAGGTTGTGACCCCGCTGTTAAGCAGGTTGACAGCGGGTGGTAAACGCAGTATAATACAAACATCAACAACACATTAGGAGCAAAACGAAATGGGTTACTTTACTGATACAGCGTTTGATTCAACATTGGACATGATCGACGCAGTCAACGAGGTTGTAGAGCGTCATGTACGTAAGATGGAAAGATCGAGCCCTACAAAGTTGGGCTTGGATGTACGCTCGGGTCCTGTGTACATTGACAGGGATGAGGAAGTGATTGCTGTGAGCCACTCTAGTGCTATTGACTACTATGGCGGATTTGAGTACATTAAAGAAGGTGAAGGACGCATGGTCTGCGGAGACTATACATTCTTTAACACAGAGTCAAGTCGTGTGCAAGACTGCTTTGATCACTTGAACGAAGTGGATGAGGAAGAAGTTGAGTAAGTTGAAGGGTTATTGACAGTCTGCTCGTTTGGCGCTATAATAAAGACTTAGCAACAAAGGAGCAGACGATGGAATGTACCTATTGCAGAAAGTGGCATTGGAAGGGTTTTGAAGTCTGCAAAGACCGTCCAAAACAGTAAGGTATTGACAGAGACAGGTTCATGTGCTATAATAAGCACATGAACAGTTAGAAAAGCATTAAAGGTTACCTACACCGTTAGGCGCCTAGAGAGATGGAAGCGTACCGACGGGTACCTGGTATCTAGGGCAAGAAGGCTTCGTGCAACGGCGGAGATGGTAGGCGGTAATGATGAAGGCACTAGCTCTATAGACGGTATAGGGCAAGTAGTCCGGAATTCCTTTAGTTCTTTTCTAACTGTACGGTTACAGGGTGCCGGCTGATGAGCTGGGCATTAAACGAGGAGCATGCTCTGCCCGCCCAATCTAATTTGTAGTTACCAAAATGACGCGATTCGCTCCCGCTAGTTTTGGGGAAGGTCCCTAGGGGCCTTTCTTTTTGCCCATGGGTTCCGCAAGACCCTACAGCCCTCATGGTCTTTGACAGTTAGCCCAAAATGCGTTATAATACATTTTTAACAGGAGCTAACATGTTTAACACAAATACACTTGCAAAAGCTAAACTAGTTTTTAATAAAAAACTTAAAACTTATAAACTTGTAGTAGCGTTTAATGTACATAAAACTACACGCGAGGACAAAAACGGTAATACTAAAATAGTACATAATTTTCCTGTGCAAGCAAAGTGTGCGTATGTTAGTGGGGACTTACTTAAAAGCAATTTAAATGCAGAGCTTGCAGTAGCATTAAAACACGCACAAGCTACTACACGCACAAATAATATTGTATTTGTTAGTTAATTAATACATAGCACATTTGACACTTTTGGGAAAGTGTGCTATAATTAGTTTTTTAAACAGGAGCGAACTATGCAAAAAACGTACATTGTGCAAGTACAAGGTTGGGGTGCCAGCGAAGACGAGTTTTACAATATGGGGGCTTATAGTACACGAGCTAAAGCAGAAGCGGCACTAGAGGAAATGCTAGTGGAATGGGAAGCAGACGGTGGGGACAGGGCTGACGTAGTTTACGAGATAGAGACTTTGACTGTGGACGCATAATAACACTACAGGTTGGAGGGTTATTGACAACACTCCCAAATTGCGTTATAATACATACATTGAAACAAAGGAGCGAACTATGCAAACAGTTTTTACAACATTACACACAAACGGCAACGGCTATTGGAGCCCTGTAGCAAAAGCAGTAGAGGTCACACAGTTGCGTCTACAGTATTGCACACAAGAGAAAGACTTTGGCGAGCTTTGCGTACACTTTAGTCCTACTAGCTGGGACATACAAAAAGACGGCTTAATTTACACAGACAAACAATTTATGCAGGAGTTGCGTACTTACTTGCAAACAATTGGCTTTACAGCAAAGGAAGCTAACGACGTTGACTACAGCGAACAGGGCATGCAAACGGAGCAGTATGTTAGCTTGGACGTTGGCAGTAAGTTTATAGCGGGCTTAGAGCGTTTAGACCCTGCACACGTTGAACAAATTTGGGCAGAGTGCTTAGACGTATAACCCTACGTGGCGGAGGGTTATTGACAACCCTCCGATTTTGTAGTATAATATAGACATATTAACACACTAAGGAGCGAAACTTATGCGTACAATATCAACACTCAATAATGGTAACATCTACCAAATGGACATTACTGAAGCTATTGAAATCGTCCAAGCCTATGCACGTCAAAACACTGGCGGTGACATACTTGAAGCAGTCAAAGAGATGCAGGACTTGGTAGCACTGGATGAGCTACCCACACGCCAAAAGGTTGCTTATCGTCGCTTTATGCGTGACATGGAGCAGTTGTTCGCTCCAAAGGTTGACGCTTGAGCGTTTTGGCAGTATAATTAACACTTCAACAACACACAGTAGGAGCGACAAATGGGTACACGTTCAATGATTGCTATTCAAAACCCTTACAATAAAACTGTTCGTGCAGTCTATTGTCATTGGGATGGATACTTGGAGCACAACGGCGCTATCTTGCAAAAGCACTATGCCGCAAGCCCTAAGGTCAACAACTTGATTGCACTGGGTGACTTGAGCAGTTTGCGAGCTGAGATTGGTGTTAAACACGCTTTCAGCTCATTGGATTTGTGTGAAGCTGATCGTGAGGAATACGAAAAGCAACACGGCAGTTCCTGCACATTCTACGGGCGTGACAGAGGCGAAACTGGCACTGAGTTTAAAGTGTTTGACACGCTTGCTAAGGCTTGTGATCACTATACTTGGAGCGACTACTACTATTGCTTCAAGTACACTAAAGCCAGCGACTACACTACAGGTGAGTGGCACTACAAAAAGAACGGCGAGCGTTGGAAGAAACTTGCTCCAGCTATTGTTAAACTCAACCCAGCGGAGTGTGCAGAATGACAGGGTTTCAATCAAAGAGGGCTTCGGCCCTTGCTAAACTTAAAGGAGCTGGTATGAAAACAGTTAGAGTTGAAACACTTTTGACACAAGAGCTTGAGGTTCCCGATAACTGGGAGCGTGAGGATGTATACGACTTCTTAGGTGAGTATCAATCCTTTCGCACAGCCTTCCAGGGTGTGAGCAATGAGGACCAAACAGCCCGCATCGTTGACTTGATGGTGGTAACAGAAGAAGTAACTGAAATGGGAGATGAAGCGTATGACGACTAATTTATCTTATGACATTGAGATGTGTTTCCTTGAGGGTATGAGCGATATGCAAATTGCTCAAGCCTTGCAGATCACTATCGAAGAAGTTGAGGCCTGGATGACTCTAAACGGCCTAGCGGTTGATGAAGAAAAGGCACCTTACTATGGCGCTTAAAGGTCTAATCACCAACGATTGGGATAGGGATAACCTAGAGTTCTTGCTCAACACCCGAGGTGATGAGTTTAAGGCTTGGTTTGCCCAGGCCGACGAGGACGACAAGGCCTATGCCCAAGAGCTGATGGATGCCTACTCTAGGGAGCTCCAACTCCGTGCCCAAGACCTGGAGATTGAGTCTAGGCTAGACAATACCCGTGAAGCCTGTATGGTTATTGACAAGATCCGGAAACGGTAGTATAATAACTACTTAAACACACACAGGAGCGAAGATGAACATTAGCACACTAGAACAGTATGTGGAGAACAAGAACAAGTGGCGAGCCGTATTCAACCAAAAGCCTTTGAGCTTGTTGAACAAGCAGGATCGCCAGGCTATCGCTGACAGCATTGACAGCGAAATGAGCCCAGAGAACCTTACCTGCGATGGCGAACTGCCTCGCTCAGTAGTTCAACTCAAAATGCGTAATCTTACTCGTTGTGCTGAGGAACTGCTCAGCATTGATCCTTCAGTAACCTTTTACGAAATGGGAGTTTAATATGCCTAATTGGTGCAATAACACAGTTCAGATCAATCACACAGACCCTGCCAAGATGCATGAGTTGGTAGGAGCGATCAATGAGGGCAAGTTCCTCAACTACTGCCGCCCTATACCAGAGGACCTGCATATCGTAGCGGGTCGCGTAGGTGATGACGAAGATCAAAAGCAAAAGGATCTAGTAGCACAGGAAGAAGTCAATCTAGCCAAATTTAACTATCGTAACTGGTATGACTTCTGCGTCAACGAGTGGGGCACCAAGTGGGAAGTAGAAGCCTACGATAAGGTTGAATACGATGATGCCCATGACAAGCATGGCATCACATTTGGCTTTGATTCAGCATGGAGCCCACCTACAGGTGCTATGGAGTATTTGGTTGATCAAGGGTTCACTGTCAAGCTCTACTACTATGAGCCTGGCATGGCATTTGCTGGTATTTGGGAAGACGGCGAAGATGACTGTTTTGACATTGGTGGTTACACTTCGGAGACTGTCAAAGAGTCTATTCCTGAGGACCTAGACGAGATGTTTGGCATTAGCGAGTGTATCGCTGAATACGAAGAAGAAGAAAATGAAAACGAATAAAGAAAAGAACCTAGCACACGATGCTAGAATGCAGGATAGGATTCGTCCCAAGCCTAAACAGTATGATTGGGAAGCCCTAGACGCAGTAATTCGTCAGTGGAAGGCTTTGAATGAGCAGACTTGAGTTCTTTGGCCGTCCGCTGGTCAAGTTCGATCCCAGTAACAGAGATCACAGATCCTACTATAATCAGTTCGTAGAGTATGGTGGATGGGGTCGTTGCCCTGTCCGCTTTATCTGCCCTGACGAGCATGGCCTAGACTTGCCTAGCATGATTCAGCGTCAGATGTTGGAATACTACCTAAAGAAAGAGTTCAATTCGGGTAGGATTCGTCCAAAACCTTTGCCTGTTAAGACAGTACGAAAAGATGTCCAAAAGGCCAAGAAATTGGTTGACAACAAGAAGAATTGAGCATACAATAGAGTTATGTTCAGAAATGAACTAGTTTTTTAATTTAACACACACAGGAGTTTCAAATGGCTACAGATAAATTGTTTAAAGTGTTCGGTGTTTCTAAGCACCCAGAGCAAGGTTATAAAGTTCGTTTCGCGAACGACATGCTTCGCTCTAAAGTACTCACCAAGTCAGGTCACACTGATATTGAGTTGGTTGAGTTGTCAGAAGCAGTTAGCAAGTACGAAGGTATCCTTGCTATTAAGAATGCCCCAGAGTTTGCCAATGCACATGCCCAAGCGGCCATTGCAGAATACTTGGAAGAAAAGGCTCCTAAGGCATCTAAGCCAGCGGTTAAAGGTGTAATGAAGCCTGCCAAGGCTGTTAAGGCTCCTGCTAAGACAGCTAAGGTTACTGAGGACGAAGACGCTCCTTTCTAATATGGCGTTTATTCAGTATGAAGTGTGGAGCATACGCGATCAGCATGAAGAGCTGATTGAGTGTGTTCCCACTCTTAGAGAAGCAGAAGAGCTAGCAGAAAACGAACGAGAGTTCTGCGATGAGGTCTACATTCTAGAGGACCAGGATGGGGATTTAAAAGAGATTAGACGATATCAGGGCCTATAGCTCAGTTGGTTAGAGCAAAGGACTCATAATCCTTTGGTCCCTGGTTCGAGTCCAGGTGGGCCCACCACTCAAGCGGGAAGGGACAAGTGCGTTCCTGTAGAGCAGACTATAAGTCCGCCGCTATACAAACCCTCTACGAAACCTGCTAGTCGACAGGGTGAGACTTCCCAAAACCCTCCCTAAAGGTGTTGTAGCGATACAACACCTTTTCTCTTGACTAGAATCCCAAACGGCCGTATAATTATGATTCGAAGGCGACGGGATGGACGGTATCGCTGGGCGTGTATTTTAGGTGCCCACTCGGCCGATCTATTTTGCAAATAGGTGTTGACAACTCTGCCCAAACCTGGTATAATATACACATCAACAGCAGGAGCACACAATGGATATGAAAGACTTCTACACAGAGTTCTACGCTACACAAATCGATTTCCGCTACAATCGCAAGACCAAAACCTACAGCGTGGTTAGGTTCAATGCAGATTCTACAATGGTGCTCTACAAGGACGGCCGTGTGAGAAAAACAACAGATCAAGAGATTGCTCGCCAGCTCAAAGAGTTGACAGCCTAACCAAAAGGGCTTATAATAGCTTTATACAGTTAATTAATAGGAGCGAACTATGAAATTACACATCACTACACAGTACATGGAAAACTACGGTGCCCATGATTGGGACGGCGAGGGCACTTGCCCCCAGTACTGGAAGTTCAAAGGTGGTGAAGACTACTTCTACCAGTTGGGCACAGTCTTGCCCAGTGATGAGCACATCGCTGAGTTGGTAGAAGCACTCCGCCCACGCTTTGAATACAGCGATGACTATGCCCGCAACTACATGGTCAGCTATGGTGTAGTTGAGGACGACTTCTTAACTGACTTTGAGCAGAGTCAGTTGGAGTATGATGGAGCGATTGCATACCCTGCAATCATGTTACAACCTTTAGTGGAGATGGTATGATTACAATTGAAGATCCTAGATCAAGATATGATCAAAGACATGGCGGACCCTTTGACCGTGGCTCAGCAGATTCGTGGTACAGCCGTCCATTCAATCCTCACTTCTACAAGGGTGGAACCTATGAAGGTCCCCGTGTGGAATTGGCGGATATGACAGCTGAAGAGATCGTGGCCTATACCGCAGGCTATCACTGGAATGAGAAGTTCGGCGGCAAGAAAGATTGGGATTAAACGGTTGACGGCTTGCCCAAAATGCCGTATAATTAAGACTTACTAACAAGGAGCGACACTATGTTAAAAGAATTAGATACTAAGGAAGCAGGCATCTTTGCATTCGCGGCGGCTATGGATGCTCAACGCCGTAATTCAAACAATAAGAGCCTTTACTCACAAGAACAGGTTCGCAAGGCAGTCACAGCAAGAGACTTGATTGATACCGCCTTTGTCTACACTAAACTCTACATCAACTATCGCAAGACATTCATTGCCGTTAAGGCAGAAGGTGCTCGCCGTAAAGATAGCATGGCACGAGAAGTTCTAGCCCTGTTTGAAAGCAATGGGTATGGTGTTGTATCTACGCCACAAGGGCTTATTGTTCGAATTGACAAGTAAGCTCAAATCAGGTATAATACTAACATCAACAGCAACTAGGAGCGAAACTTATGATTAGCCAATACCAAGCACAAGAGCAGTTTGAAGACATGCTCAACGAAGAGGGCACCGTTACTATTGCAGGCGTGACGTTTGATCGTGCATATATCCTCAAGGAAATGGATCCTATTGCCTACGACACAGAGTTTGCCAACTACTGTGACTCAATGGGCTATGACTTCGATGAGGAAGATGACGGCCAGCCTACGGAGCAGGAAGAGTGGATGAGCTTTGACCCTGATTGCTAAAGGGTTATTGACAATCTGAGCTTTTGGCGGTATAATTATTACATATTAACAAGGAGCGAAACATGTTAGAAGCATTAATTCAAGCATTTACTTATACAGCACCTCTTTGGATCGTGCTAATTGGTTTGTTCATGGCTATCCTAGCTATTGACGGAATGAACTAAAGACAGTATAATAACTACTTCAACAACGTAATAGGAGCGAACTGATGTCAATTAAACAGATCAATACCTTAATCTTTAGCACAGAATTAACCAACGATGAGCTCACCAGCATCATCGAAGCTGTCAAGTACAAGCGAAGCCAATTGGCCCAGCAGATCAAGTATTCAATCCGTGTGGGCGACAATGTAGAGTTCACGTCCAGCAAGACTGGTAGACTCACCCGCGGTTTTGTAACCAAAGTGGCCATCAAATACGTCACAGTCAACACGGGCATGGGCTTGTGGCGTGTGCCAGCCAATATGCTAGCACTGGTTGACAAAGAGCTGGCTTAACTGTATAATAACTACTTCAACAACACAATAGGAGCGAACTATGGTAAAAGCAGAACAGATTCAAGCAGGTCTTGTCCTAGCCCACTTGGCAGGTGTAGAGATGTACCAAAAGATTGGCGAGCGTGATGCATGCGGTTTTGGCTGGGTTGAGGTCTATGTGGATCGTACTAACTCCGCACAGGCCAAGGAGCTGATCAAGGCAGGCTTCCGCAAGGACTACAAACCCAAGTGCTTGAGTTTTTGGGATCCAGCAAAGATTCCTACACAGAGCATTTCAGTCAAAGAAGCAGGTGCAGAGGCATTAGCAACCTATCTGCAGAGCTTGGGTCTAAAGGCCTACGCAGGCAGTAGATTAGATTAAGTACATCAAAGGGCCTTGCACAACAGGGCCCTTGAGTGTATAATTAATTTTTCAACACCAAAGGAGCGACAATGGTACATGTAGTTAAAACAAGCAAGATGATGATGGCCCTACAGAAACAACCCAAAGGCACTATTGCCAGCCTAGAACAAGAGGCAGTTAAGAAAGATATTTCGAATGAAACAGACGAAGAGATCCTAGATCGCCTGCGTATTCGTTTTGGCATCTTAGATGACATGACTCGTGCAGTCAAGCGGGGCGACGTTCGTGCTATGATTGTGACAGGCCCTCCAGGTGTAGGCAAGAGCTTTGGAGTTGAAAAGGTCCTCAGCAAGCATGATGTCATGGCTGATATTGCACAAGACAGCAAGCTGAAGAAGTATGAGATTGTCAAAGGTGCCATGAGTGCTATTGGACTCTACAGCAAGCTCTACAACTACTCAGACAAGAAGTGTATTCTAGTGTTTGATGACTGTGACTCAGTCTTGTTAGATGACTTGAGCTTGAACATTCTAAAGGCCGCGTTGGATACCAGCAAGCGTCGTATGATCCACTGGAATACTGACAGCAGGCTCCTGCGTAGTGAAGGTGTGCCCAACAGCTTTGAATTCAAAGGCGGTGCTATTTTTATTACCAACATCAAGTTCGATCACGTGAAGAGCAAGAAGCTACAGGATCACTTGGAAGCATTGGAGTCACGTTGCCACTACTTGGACTTGACTATTGATACAGAGCGTGAGAAGGTACTCAGAATCAAGCAGGTGGTCACTGAGCATGGCATGTTAGACAGCTATGACTTATCGGATGAAGCCAAGCTGGATGTAGTCAACTTCGTAGACGAGTACAAGGCTCGTATGCGTGAGCTGAGCCTGCGTACAGTACTTAAGGTAGCAGACTTGCGTGTTAGCTTTCCAGACACATGGCGGGCAGTAGCAGAGGTTACATGTATGCGTGGTAGCCGCTAAGGGCTAGCATACAGTAAGGCTGGGGCACTACTATACTAGAACAGCCCCAGCAGACAGACGCCTGCGTGATTCGCTCCCACTAGGCAGTCAGTTGGTCCCCAACATGATAAATCCGATTCGCTCCCGGTCATGTTGGGGATTTTTTTGGCTCAAGGTCGGCGGTGTGATGAAGAAGAATTTGACCAGGGCGGGGCATATATATACAAAATGATTTATTAACTAGCTAAACTGCATGGGTACCGAAGTATTTTCACCCCTCTAAAACTATAAGTACTTCTTTTTAATTTTTCGCGAGCCAAGTTTTTGCCCTGTAAAATACCCCTCGGTCCAGCTCAAGTACTTCACCAAAATTTTTCGCACACAATTTTTTTGATCCTGTAAGACCCATTCGGCTATATACACTATGGATACACATGTTGTCATTTCCCGAATCATAACCGCTATAATGAGTCTCTTAGACAGTGCCAATCTGCGTAATCGTGTCTACACGCAACAACAGCGTATAGAACAGTTAGAATTGGCCTTGGAAGATATAGATCGTATTAACACTAATAACGCACATGCTCAGCACTTGATTGCTGGCATTGTTGCTAGAACTCGCCAATAGTTACATCTGCTTATTACGGCTACCAGTATCTGCCCAATTACCAGCGCCTGAATCAAATCCTATAGTTTGTCCAATGTGTTCTTTCTTTGGCTGATTTTGGCTTCTAATTCTAGCCAACTCTGCATCTTCACCTTGGTTTAATCCTGAAGTATATGTGGCCATAAAGAATGCCAGTCCCGCTGGACTTGTTGCTATCGTCCACAACTGTTCTAAATCACTGGCTATACTGGCTCCCCATTTGACCATGGGTAAATTGGCATATTCACCAGCTTTTTGCAATACTGTAATAGCGGCAGAGGGCAGTTGTCCCTTGGCAGCTTCTACAGCCAAACGACTTATTGTAGGACCAAACTGACTCCAGTCGAATCCCAAACCTTCCACAATTGACTGCATGTCTGCATGTTCGTCCAGCTCATGAGCATCAAACACTATGACATCATCGCCATTGACATCTTCATGGTGTACTAGCTGTATTTGATCCGATCCATCTTCCACTTCACTAATACCCCATCCCATGCGATCCAGTGTGTGTTCTATGGCCTGTTGCACATGATCACTGCCTTGATACCACATGCGAGCCAGCTTTTTAAACTGATCGTAATCGTCATCTCCGGGTGTTACAGCAAATTCTTGTAGACTTTCACAGTGCCATTTACGTAGACTCTTGTTTATACGACTGTTGGGATCATGAGCTGTTTTACCACTGGTATTGTGCTTTTTCATACCCGTCATACGAGCACAGAAACTGGCACGTCGTTTGGCATCTTTTGAACCTTTCTTTAATTTACTGGGCTTGGTAGTTACAGCAGTTTGTAACTTTGATCCAGGATGCTCCGCACGATAGCTGGCAACACCTTTCTTGTTAAGGCCGCCATTTTTGTTCTTGCCTGAGCTCTTTTGCCATGCGGCTGTTTCCATTATACGTTGATCCTGTGCTCGTTCTGCACCCATGCCCATGTCTTGATTGTCAACATAGTTTTCTTCTGTGGGCACACAGTTGGGCACAGTGGCACCACCTTTCTTTTTGGTACCCACAGGATGATAGCCCTTCCAGCAGGGGTTGTTGCTACGTAGGCTCTTCCGCTTTTCAGCTAGGGTGCGGGCTTGTTCTTCTATGGTCCATATACGGTACAAGAAGTCTTCCATTATGATTGAATCTAGGCTTTTTTTCGTCATACTGTATTTATTCGTCCAGGGCTACAGCTAGCAGAACTTGCGTTGTCCGCTACGCTTCGCGTAGGCTACTGGAAATTTTTCCGCTTTCAGCTTCGCCGATAAAATTTTCTGCCGGGCCTGATGGCCTGCTAAATATCTGCATGATACACAACTTATTCCCCATTCCCCTATACATGAGCCGTGCCAGCGATCCTGCCAGTTTGGCCCAGGAACTTGAGCAAGCACAGAATCGAATCACATGGGCTGATTCCGGTGAGCTGGATGATCAACATCCTATCACTACTGTTACCTACTTTGATGACGTTATAGCATCAGCTCAACTGGACTTGTTTGCGGCTGAACTTGAATATCATCTAGCTGAATACTGTCGTGAGCTAGATTTCACTGTGATTGCTCATGATCGTGCCAGTTGGCTAGCTGAGTACAATAGGAATGATTTCAGTGCCAGTCATGATCATGGAACTGCTGACATTGCCGGAGTCTACTACTATCAAACCACCGGGGATGATGGCAATATCTACTTTGAACGCCCTGGACAAGAACATACCAGTTTGGCTTTTACAGATCTGGGTGATCGTTTTGAAATGCGTCCTGTTGAAGGTATGATTTTACTGTTTCCTGGATGGCTACGTCATGGCGTTACCAAAAACACAACAGACGACACACGCAAGGTCATCAGCTTTAACATTTGGTTTGACCGTACTGCGTGGATCAAACAGCAACTAGGTCCAGGTAAGTAAAAACAGTGTACGATGTTTGTCGTACTTGAAGGCCACTCCCACGTGGTAACACTCCTGTGCCCAGTGCCATGCCCAACGCTGATACTTGGGACCTGTGTAGTTTAACAGCCAGTGTTCTATACTGGTTACACCCGTAATCCAATCTAATTGCTGGCCATGAGTACCTGGCCATTGAATATCAGCTATGAATTCAAAGTTGTGCTGGTCTGGGAAGTAATCCCTGGGGTTAGCATACATACAAATATTTACACCAGCCATAAAAAAAGCACCACGAATGGTGCTTTTTTATCATATTAGGCTTGAGCTTCGCCCCAACGTAGAACCAAGTTGGTTGAAATTGGAGCACCCTGTGTAATATAAGCATTAATAAACAAAGTATCACACCCGTTGGGATATGTACCACGTCCACCAATTGGAGTATTGGTAAGTTCTTTCAAGTTACTCAAATCCAATGCGTCCTTGTTGGCTGGTGAGTTAATGTAGGAAAACACAGTTTCGCCAGGCAGTGCGTATGTACCGCGACTGCACTGAACTGTTGTACCAGTACCACCGTATAAAATAACCGGAGCCAACAATGCTTGGTTAATAGTAATACCATAGTAAATTGCTGTGGTTGCTGTGGTTGTATTTTGGCTTACGTTGACATAGTATGTACCTGCACCGCCTGTACCTGATCCGTTGGCAATAATATATGTGTTAGCACTGACACTACCACCTGCCAACAAACTACCCACTGTAACCACACCGCTTGGAGTACCTGTTACTGTCATGATAACTGCGGTACCTGTCACAGTCACGTTACCAATGGTCTGTGTAACTGATACACCCCAAGTTCCAACTCCAGAACCTGTACCAGTAATGTTGTTGGTAATGTAAGTACCTGAACCCAAGCTAGTACCAGTCAACAACATACCTATTGTAACAGTACCTGAACCCACTGCGGTAATAGTCATAACGTTACCGGCAAAGTTGGCAGTAAAACTACAGGTTGTTGTGTTAGATATAGTGGCAGTAATACCAGCAGAAGTTGTTACTAGACTGGAAACTTTGGTCAAACCATACAGTGATGCAGTACTGGTTGGGAAATAAACGTCGTCACCCACTTGTACTGTTGTACTGGTTGGATTACCAATCAAAGGTATAGCACTAGTGCCAGCCGGAACATATATTGGACATACTAGATAGTTGTTGACAGCATTACTGAAAATAATACTGGTACCAGATGCCACTTGACTGAAACTTGGCTGTCCAGTTGGGTTAACTGCTGAATTTAAACTGTTAAAGCTGACGTTGGTCAAAGCAGGGAAGTTGCTAGGATTAATAACACCCTCAACCACAATGGCCGCGTTAGTACCACCTGAACCAGATGATGATTCCAGCTGTTGTAGCAAGAAACTAGCACGGTTAATGAGTTCACGTGCTCCAAGATCGCCTGACAAGGCATTACTTACACTGGGTGCTAGACGAATAGCAAACGCTGTAGTCTTCTTAGTTGTAAGCGGAACGTTGGTAACCTGATAGTTGAAAATGTATGAACGGTCTGCATCAAATCCGCCGTCTTCAATAAATGCCGCGCCCCAGTGACTGACAATAGGACTGGCACAACCATTAACCAATACTACACCAGTTTGTACTGCATGACTTGCGGCTGCACCTGCTGTAAATGTTCTATAACCACCACTTGCCCATGGCACTATAGTAACTGCTCGAGTTAATCCTGTCAACGCATTAATGGTCAACGATGTAACAGTGCCAGTGGCCGCGGCGTTAACTTGAGTCATCACAGTTACGCCCACATTGGCTAGGCTAGTGGCCAGGGTGATAGTAGCACCATCTATAACTGTGTTTACATAGTAAGTAGTGTTGACTTGTATGTTACCTAAGTTGTTGGTGTTGCTGTTGTAACTCATAAACACAATAGGTTGTCCTACAGCCATATTAGTAGTTGAACCAACTGTTACAGTATTACCCGTTGCACTGGTAGCTGTGGCTTGTGTATTAATTTTACCTTTATAAGTTATCAATTCATTGTCAATATAAATTGTACAGGCTGTTAGTGTTGGCAGTGGGAAATATGTAGAATCAAATACAGTTACAGTTGTATCGCTAACACCCAGTGGACTTGATCCAACAATAAAACTACGGGCGCCTTCATTTTGCACTTCATAACGTACCGGCATGTTACCTGCTCGCATCCAAGCTTCGTTGTTTAAGTTGTTGTTACGCAAACGATGTACAGTTACATATTTGCCCTCGGGACCACGCATCATCCAGTCAATAAATCCAGCACCATACCATGTCCATTGCATGGCCACCATTTGCATTTTAGTTGGAATAATTTGATAACCACTTGGGTTGTATATGCTGTTGGATCCGTCCATACGGTCCACGTTCCACTGATTTTGTGGAATAATACGATCTACAGTTTTTGTACCTTTAATACCCTGTGCATTACTGTATCCACGCCATTGAGGGTTAATATACATTAAAGTATCGCTAACAACTTGAATAACGGTATGACTCATACCACGTATAACAATTTTGTCGCCTACAAACAACTGACTTGTAAAACGTGTGTTAACTCCAATAACTTGTCCTGAACCAATCACAACAGAAAAAGTACCTGCTAACTGGAATGTGCTAGAACGTTTGACCACGCTGACCACTTGGCCATCATACTGGAAAAATACTCCATTTTGTTCGTCGTATGTGCCTGAACGCACTACTGCACCATACCAGTTGTTTAAACTTAATAAACAAGGATCGCCAATTGCGGCACCAATTAATCCAGTAGGTGCACCTAACGTTTGATTAGCTAACACTTGTAATGTACGTTCGTCGATAATGTTGACTACAGTATATGTACCATTGTATCCTGTTGTTATAATACCACTAAGTGTTACACTAGTACCTTGCTGACAACCGTGATCTACGTCGTCGGTTGTGATAGTTAATACTGGAGTTAATATAGCCGTGGCAGTCAGAGACCCCGATTGGGTAACAGATGTAATTGCTGTTCCTGCCATGGCGTTTGCATAAGAACTGGCTAGTGTAATACTAGTTCCAGTACCGCCAACTGCAATATAGTATGTACCGGCTGTTAATCCCACTGCACCATTTAATGATACGTTTGATATTATTAATGCCTGTCCTTGTACATAGGTACCGCTAGTAATTACAACAGATCCGTTAGTATTAGCCACAGTGATTGACAACCCTGTAGCATAATTTTGACCTGTAGCAACTGCACTACGTACAAAGTAATTTGGTGCCATTAGTAAACCAGTATTAAAGTTAATTGCTTTACCTGATTGATAACGTATGTATTTCTTGCTCATACGGATGGCCTGTGTTGCATAAGCTGGGCCACCTGTACCTAATTGTACTCCGCCGTCGAACGGTCTATGTGAATAAAAACTATCAGGACGAGCATAAATTTGAGCAGAAACTGTACCGGTTATAACTCCTGCACCGCGAGCAGTATATGTAAATGTTGTAGGGCTTGTTACTGCCTCAACGAAGAAAGGACCATTTGCTAATGTATTGTTGTTAGTTCCGTTTTCGCTATTTACTACAACGTTGATTGTTTCACCTGGAGTAAATCCATGCGGACTTGTTGTGTTAACTGTAATGGTAGGATTGACGTTAACAGCTGAAAATGTACTGCTAGATCCTACTGTGGCCGATTGACTTATACTATAAGTACCTTGCTGGTATGCTGTATAAAAATTATAAGTACCTGAACCAGCACTACTGAACACATTGGATAAAGTAATAACACTACCAACAATGCCTGTAACAAATGTTGAGTTAGGAATACCAGTTCCTGACACAATTTGTCCAACTACAATATTTGTAGGACTGTTTACTGTAAAACTATATGTACCTGCTGTTCCGCCAGCAGTTAAAGTTGGACTTACTACAGGACTTGCGCCGGTAGGAGTCAATTGAATAATGATAGAAGTTGCACTAGGAACTGTAGCAGTACCAGAAGACAATCCTTGTCCAGGAGCAAGAACTCCGCTTGTCACAGAACTAACTGTTAAAACTTTTCCTGAAATTGTTCCAGCAAAACTGGCAACAGAACTAGGTGTAGTATATGTTATTGTTGGAGGAGAAATAGCTACCGCCCACAAATATCCTGTACTGTTAGTTAAGACTACGTTTGTACCAACAGTTACGTTCATTGGGCTACCAGAATACACAGCAGTAGTTTGAGTTGCTAGTACTAGTCCGTTTAAACTGGTTGGACTAGTAAGACTTAATTGTGCATAGTTACTGTCTAAGATTGCATAAATGTAATATGTTCCAGCTAATAAGTTACCAATAGTAGTACCACTGATACTGACTGTTTCACCTACTACCATGTTAGTAGTGCCGCCAACAGATACACCATTTAAAATATAGTTACTAAAATAAACTCCGTTGGATAACGCATTGGTACCAGTAATTGTTGTAGTATATTGTTGTTGTAAACTAACTGTAATTTGATTACCGCTAATACCTGAAATATAATATTGTGTACCAGAAGTTAGATTGCCAAAGTTGCCGCCTCCAACAACTGCCATGTTACCACCATTAACCGTAGCAGAAGGTGTAAAATTAGACCCACCGCTGGCAAGACTTATAGTAATCGTACTGGTGTTGATAATACCAGTTATGTAATATGTGACACCATTTAATAATCCTCCGAATGGTGCTCCAGAGAATGTCACAGGCATACCGGTTACCATACCAACAGTAGTTCCAACAGAAATATAACCAGTTGATGCGTTGGTTGCAAATGCATTGGTATTGATAGTATTAAACGTGATAGGACTACCTTGAGTCATACCAGTAGTTGAGCCAAGTGTAATTTGATAAGTTACACCACTAGTTGCTGTTGCTGTTGTATTAAGGACTGCATTTATATTCGATCCACTATAAAACCCGCCCTGACGAAGTTGAATAAAGGCAGTCCAAATATTATCACCGTTAGTAAAACCTACTTTACCTTTTGCTATGTATGTAAACGATGTTGAGTTTATTATTTGATAAACAACAAAAGATCCTTCAGCACGATCATAGCCAGTGTAAGCACTATTAAATCCTCTAATAGTGATTGGCTGCCCTACACTATATCCGTGAACACTAGCAGTGGTAATTGTAATAACTGATTCTGATGTAGTTAGTCCACCGCCACCAGAACTTGCGTCTGTTGTTGCGGCAGTCACTGTTAAATCTGTTCCTGGAATTTCATAGATTGCAGGAACACTACGTTGCTGACTAATGGTCAACCACTTAGTCGGTTGCATACCATACTCAAAGTCAGCATCTAATAATGATTGCGGAGAAGCAACACGTTGACGTTCAAACGCATCGGTTCCTACTTCTGGACTACGTACATATTGAAATGGCTGTTCATACAATATCTGTAATGTATCAGTTGATGCCATGCCAGTAGTTGTACCTGCTGCCAAGGTGATAATAGTAACACCGTCTGAGTTATCTAATGCGTCTGGGAAACTAATATCGTTAATACCACGTAAAAAAGAAACAGTTGTACCAGTATAAGTTGTATCTGCAAAATTATAAAGTATTGTGTTTCGTGTGGTATTTGTAATTACTAGAAACTGTTGTAGATCATATTTTCCAGGTATTTCTATTGTACCGGCGCCAGCCACTGGTGTAAAAATATATTGTCTAAGCTGTGCTTTTGCCATTCAAATCTCCGTATCTTGTTTATATTTATCAAACCCATACTAGCACATAATATTGTTAAGGTCACAAAAAAACCCGTAACTAGTACGGGTATTTTGTTTAGTCTAATTAATTAAACTGGAACTTCTTCCCACAATAAACGACCAGCAAAGCTGAATGATGTTGTAGCCGCTGTGTTGTATAAAGCTAGTACGCCACCTGGTGGAATAATTAATTGTCCATCAAAGTTTTGTACGCTTGTTAATCCTGGAGCAACTGATGTGTTGGCAATAGTACCAAGCTGTATTGCTCCGCCACTTTGGAAGTCAGCAACTTCTAAAGCTGTCAATGGGTTAGTTAAACCAGTAAGAGCAGTAGCGCCGGCAAAACCTTTAGTTTGTGAACCAGCTTGTGTCAATGTCTTGCTGTTGAATGGTGCTAGACCAGTTGAAATTGCACTGTTACCTGTACCTACATACCAAACTAATGCACCAAATGGTGTTGGTGTTGTTACAGTATTATAAAATGCTGAAAATTGAGCTTGTGTCAAAACAGCGTTAACACCTGAAGTTACCGGGTTCCAAATACCTAGCATTGGAGTACCTGTTGCGGCTGTTGCTAGTGTAGCTGAACCACCTGTTGCAGTACCGTGTGTCGATGAACCTGCAATAATAGCAGTTGTACCAGTTCTAAATGTGTTACCACGGTATGTCTGCTCATAAAAACGATCATGTAATTCTGTTACGATTACATCGCCTAATTGTCCTTGACGGATTGCTGGGGTAGCGCCTGGTTGGTTTGAACCAGCTGGTGCGCCTACTTGTCCTTGAATTAACATTCTTAAATCTCCTTAATTGATCGGGTTATTATTGACAGAGTTTACGTCATTACGTAACCCGTCTATATCGTCATTAATATTTAGCCCCTGTGCTAAAATTACGTTCATTACTCTTAGTTCTTGTAGAATCTGATCCAGCGATTCCTGCATTTTTTGGGCTTGTCCGCCGTATTCTGCTAAGAAATTACTTTCAAAACCAGGAGCAGTATCATAATAAACGTTTAGTTTATCAGTTGAGCTAAATGTACTAGTATTAAGTGTCAGCGTAACTATTGATCCACTTGCTGTAGCACCTAAGCCAGGAGCACCGGCAACATATAAAGGAGTGTTTTGTGTAGTATCGATTACACCATACAATTTACTGAAACTGAATCCAGGGTAGTTTGTAAAGTTTAATGTACCAACTCCGCCAGCACCTGGTGTAAAAATTGGTTGAAAATTTAATAGTTGTTTCATATTTGTCCTTAGAACGCCAGCTGATAAGTTAATACAGTAGTTATGGTAGGAATGGCAACACCGTTAGAAGTTAACGATCCACCGAATGCAACACTACCACCACTTGCACCAATATTTATCGCTTGTGCTCCGGCGAATAAATTAACTGTACCAGAAGTAACGTTTGTAGTTATAGTTGCAGTACCGGTTGTTCCGTTTCCTAATAAACTCAATGTTGTGTTTCCAGTATTTGCTCCAATATAAGTTGTGGTGCCTGCACCACCGATATTCATAGTAGTTGCCGCACCAAATGCATTTACAGTGGTAGCGTTGGTATTGAATAATGTCACAGTGCCAGTACTTGCAGTTGTTATAGTTGGGTTAGTGAAGTTCAACGCACCATTAACTGCCAACTGCATTTGTTGTACACCATTGTTGTAAAAACTCAACGGCAAATATGTTCCACTTCCATTTATTCCAGACACTAACTGCACATCGGTTGTACCATTGGTAGCAATTAAAATTTTGCTAGCATTAGTCGGACTACTGTTGTTTAATGCTTGCCAGCTAGCGGCTCCACTAGTACCGTTTGGTACAGCATAGATACCAGTTGATGCGTTAGTAGTTTTAGTAGTAAATAGTGTTCGGTTAGCAAATGTGGCATTATCAAAATCGCCGGTAATAACTGCACTAGTGCCTAATGTTAAACTTGTCAGTGTTCCTACGCTAGTTAAACTAGATGACACAATCGTGTTAGGTAACGAAGTTCCGGTGATGTTTGCACTCGATATAGTTCCATTGATTGGATTAGTTACTGATAATGAAGTAGCAGTTAAACTAGTTATGTTGCCAAGTGTAGTGATACCAGCCGCACTAGTGATTGTAGTAGGTAAAGCTGATCCAGTGATACCACTAGCCGCAACACCTGCCGCAGTAGTAACTGTTCCATTAATTGTCCCGCCTACAGTTAAATTTCCGCTCACTGTTAAACTTGTTAGTGTACCAAGACTAGTAATATTTGGCTGAGAAGCATTAGTAACAGTTGCGGCTGTACCGGCAGATCCTACAGTTCCCCATACAAATGCACTTCCACTCCAACTTAAATATGTACTGCTGACAGCTGGTGCAGTTACATAAGCAATCGTTCCTGAACCTGTTTGATAAACTAATTGATTCGATGCACCACCTGCTAGCGTAGTTGCTGTACCGGCATTCACTGAATTGACAGCATTGGTAGCATTAGAAACCGTGCCACTGACATTCGATGCACTAATTGTTCCACTAATTGTACCAGTGACAGCTAAATTTCCAGTAACAGATAATCCATGCAATGTGCCAACACTGGTTAAACTTGAGTTAACTACGTTAGGTGGTAATGTTGTTCCTGTTAATGCACTTGATGGTGTTGGGGTAGATAATAGGGTAGGATAAGAAAGAGTATTCCACGGAGTAATGCCGTCACCGAATTTCCATTTAAGTGTATCTTGTTCGATTCCTGTTTCACCTGCACCTAATATTGGATTGACTGCGGTCCAATTGGCCGCTGTATCTCTTCTTAATAAAATTTGTGTTAATGTTGTCATTCCAAATCCTTACGCCATTGCCGCGGCCAATGCCAGCGCCAAAGATCGAATAGTTGTATTACCAATTTTAAGATTGGCAAAAGTAGGTGTTGCTGTAGTTCTTAAATCTTGAGAACTATTAATAGTTACTGTTGTGCCACTCACACCGACTGAGATTCCGCTAGTACTAGCAAATGTCAAACTACCACCAGCTGTATTAAAAGAAACAGGAGAACCTGATGTTCCTGTAATGGATAGTGTTGCATTAGCTGTTGGAAGATATGTAGTTAATGCAGATGTAATAGCACTATTTCTATTAGTGACTTCTGTACTTACAGCACTAGAAATAGCAGTATTTCTATTAGTAACTTCTGTACTTACAGCACTAGAGATAGCAGTATTCATACCAGTTGTGGTAGTATAACTGCTTAAACTAGTACTTAAACTAGTATTAGTTACATACGACTGTAATGTAGTTGTTAACGCTGTTGTAAGAACATAATTAGATAAAATCGTATTTAAATTAGTTGTAGTGGTATAATTCTGTAAGGCTGTTGTAACGGCATTATTTGCATAAGTTTGAGTAGCCATAGGATAGCCACCAACAGTTGATCCATCCATCAAACGGATTGTTTGATTAGTTACATCGTAAACTATGTCCCCGCGGTCATAGGCTAGTTTTGCTAAATTAACAGCGTCATACCCGTATAGTTTAACCGAGTGTTGGGTTTTGCTCATAAATACCAGTCCTTATAACTAGTATTTACCGTTTTTACTCTTTGTGGTAATATTGATAATTAACGGTGGTTTCGTTTTCTTTATGCACAGTTGCACCATTTTTTAAGTGAAAACGACGAGCCATAGGTGTTTGCGGACTTAAGGTAACAATATTTTTAACATCTTTGTATTCGCCTAAAATCCATTCAGCGGCTCTTTTTAACAGTTCTGCACCGGCACCGGGTGCATAACTCCATATGGTATAAAATACTGCTGTATCTTTAGTCTTGTCCATATTGATTAAATCTTCTTCAGTTGTAGGAATATCTTTAAGCCATTGCAAACAAGTAGCGGCTAGGATTTCTTCCCCTGCTTTTAAGATTAAAATTTCAGCGGCATCATTAATGCGTTGCTCTAATGGAATATGAGGACGTACTGGATCATCTTTAACTACACGAGTTAAAGGGTCTGCGGTTGAGCGTAGATGATATAGTTCCATTATATACGTACTTATCTATTCTGTCTAAAAACCATCAAATATCATCAGACGGAAGATTATTCAATAGGTCTCTTAATTTACTACTTGCAACTTCTGCACGAACTTTTGGTACAGCAAGTCCATCTGTTGGGTTTTCTTGAGCTACCGTTTGACGATTCTTAATAGTGTTAAGTAATGCACTGCCAGCACTTTGACTGTTGTTATTTCCATAACTATCTTCCTCGGATAGGTCGCTGATACGCAAACTGTCAATATTGAACTCCAAGTCAATCTTTTGACCAACACCGCTTGAACTACGTGTCTTCATCAGCTGAATTTGATAGCGACCACGCTCACGCATAGCACGACTTGTAAAGATACCAAACACATTATCTGCTGTCTGAATCTTACTCAATCCACCTGAAATATGACTGTGATCAAACTCAACTTCTTCCACAGCACCGCGATTTAACTGTGCCGCAGTAACAAACACACAGTTCTTTTCCATAGCTAAATTGCGTAATTCTTCTGACACATATTTGTCTTTGACAAACAAGTTTTCAGCACTAATTTTCTTACCCATAGGCATTAACAAGTCCAAATAGTCAACTAACAACACATCGACTCTACGTCCTAATTTAATTTCATATTCTTTCAAATACGCCCGAATATCGTTTGTAGTTTTACCGCTTGGCATATATTTGATCTGATATGTACCAGACTTCTTACCTACCATTTTGACCTTCATTTCAACATCATCTAAGTTCTTAAACACATCCTTAGTAGCCATACCTGTTACCATTGCATCCATACGCATAGCAACGAGTTCTTCTGAAAGTTCTAGGGTTAAGTAAACTACATTCATGCCTTTTTCTGCAAAGTTGATACCTAAGTTTGCTAAGAATAACGACTTGCCTGCTCCTGATCCGCCTGCAAAAATATTCAACTCACCACGATTAAATCCGCCGAATAATTTGTCATCGACTGCTTTCCAGCCAGTCGATACTTGACCATTTTTGTCTTTAATCTTCATCAAACGTGTGCGAGGATCCAGCCAGTAATCTGTACCTAAATCTCTCTGCAGACCAATTTGTACCGCTAACTTGATCTTTTCTTCAACACTACCGTATTCACCTTTTTCTAACAAATCGGCGCTTTCTAAGATTGCTTTTTCCAAACCTTTATGTCGAATGAATGTTTCAAAATCATTAAGTAGCCAGTCATAGTGTTCATCACGCAAATCATGTGGCACTTTAAAATTGCTACCAGTGGCGGCATTGATAATCTCTTCTGTGGGCACTACAGAATGTTCTTCAATGTACTGATGCATAAATTCAGCCGCCGGCTGCAATCTACGATCAAACAATGTATGATCAAAAATGCCCTGACATCTACTAAACGTGGCGGCATCTGCCAACATCATTTCTAGATATACTTTTTGTATATCATATCCGTAATCTGTATTTTGTTTCATATTGTATTATACACTTTAATTAAACACTTTAACACCGTAATGGCGTTCAAAGCTCTTTGCATCTGCATGATCATTCACCATAGGTTTACCCTTAATGTTTAAACTGGTATTAAGTAACATCGGGCATCCAGTTCGAGCATACCATAGCTCTAAGAGTTTTCTGAACGGCGATCCATCGTTTGGAACAGTTTGTACACGTGAACTTCCATCACGATGCACGACAGCAGGATAAAGCTCAGGATTCCGTAAACGGGCGATGACTTGCATATACCTACTATTATGCCAATTACGAGGCATAGTAAAATACTCATCAACAAACTCCTCGAGTATTGCTGGAGCAAACGGTCTGAATTGTTGTCGTTGTTTGATTTCATTTACTTTATCCTTTATATCTGTATCGCGGGGATCCGCTAATAAACTTCTATTACCTAATGCCCTTGGACCAAATTCTGCACGTCCTCGAGCAACACCGCATATTTTATTAATTTCTAAATAATCGACAATTTGTTCATTAGTTGCACGATAGCCCATGTTGTAACCTAGGAATGGGTTAAACTCATTTTGCGTCATTTGCCATTCTGGATGTTTGGCTAATACTGCACCTATGGCACTACCAGCATCTCCTGGATTCGGCATTATCCAAGTATTGTCAAAATAGTTGCCCGTTAGTCTATTGGCGAGGCAATTTAACGCACATCCGCCCATCAGCACTAGATTTTTACTACTAACTAGCCTTGTTGCTTTTATCAACAAATGCTCAAAATAATCTTCATAAATTTCTTGTGTAGTGGCCGCAATCTCAAAACTATCTTTAACGGTTAAGTCAGGACGCCAATCCATTACACCTCTATGACAACTACGTAAAAATTTTAAGTTGCCATAATTGTCTATAAAATCATGACTCATGTCAAAATTTAACTTGCTAGGATCACCATATGCGGCCATGCCCATTAAGATATATTCATCTTCCTTAGGCTTTAATCCCACACGTTGAGTCATGGCACTATAGAATAATCCGATACTATGTGGATAACGTAAACTCCATCGCTTTTTAAGTTTGCTACCTTTTGCTTCCCATATTGTAGCAGTATCCCACTCACCAATAGCGTCTATAACTACTACACATGCTTCATCGAATCCGCTGGTAAAATATCCACCAGCCGCATGACTAAGATGATGGTCGACATAAGTTATAGGTGCATTGATCTCGTAACGAGCCATGTAAATTTCAATATCATTGTCTCGACCTTTCCAACCTTGACCGGCATAAAATTGTCTTAAAGTCTTAAGAAATGGACGTTCATACCAATAAACTTGGTCAGGAGCTCCGTATTGTTTTGCGGCCATAACCAAATCACGACATAGATTTTTATCGTTTTTTATACCGCTAAATCGTTCGCTGTGACTAGCAAACACTAATTTTTCATCACAGAATACCGCTATTGCGGCATCGTGACTATTTGCAGAAATTCCCCAACTAATCATGTTTAAACCACTTTTTTGCTTTGAGTTGTATTTTAAGATTGTTAGACTCTTTAGAACTAACAATCAACCACATCGTAGCTAGTTTACCTAGTTTAATCACAGCATCATTGATATCTTTAATGCCTTCGGGCCAATCAGGCATGCTTACTGACCAATTATATTCAAGTGCGTGTTCTAGTGTTGCTTTACCAGCTTCGTCCCTATCTGGTACTAAAATTATTTCTTTACCTAGCTGTCTTAGTAGCCAATTTTGGCTGTCTTTGATCTCTGCTCCGAGCAATGCACAACCATCAATACTTAGTGCATCAAACGGGCCTTCGCTAACAATTATGAATTCTCGATCATTGTGTTGGTTGTCTAAATTAAACACATACCCAGGTTGTTGCTCTGACAAATATTTAGGTTGTGCATCGTTGACTGCACGGGCAGTCCAGCCTACAATTTCTCCTTTGTATAAAAAAGGAATAATTAACCTGTTACTAAAACCAACTTTTGGAGTCCAATAGAAAAGAAAATCTTCAGGAAAAAGTCGTCTACTTACCATGTATTCTAATACAGGTATAAGTTTTTCTGGAGGGTTAGATAATAAGTCTGTAATCGCAATACTATCCATGGGCAATGCACGGATATCAAATTTAGGAATTATATTACGAACTTCTGCGGTATTATTTTGATCTAAGCGTAATGCTTCCAATCTCATCTGCGAAATGATATCATCGGGGATATTTAGATCCCGCATGAACTCATTCATTTTTTTGCTTATGTGTCTACCAGGTTGCCAACTGCATTTAAATCCGCAATTAAAACAATGATAACTTACAGCATCGCCTTGATTAACAATAAATCCGCCACGCTGTCGTTTATCATCACAACATACCGCGTTGAACCCAATCCAACCACTTGGAGTATGTTTACGCTTTGCAGGCAGGTATGTAAGTAATGTATCCGCTATTAGGCTCATGCCTTATTATAACAGATTTATGAAGAATATGCTACTACTTCGGTTATCGAACCATAAGTCAAAGTTGGGTTTTGTTGACTACCATATTGCCAAACATCTGGATACTGCCAACTGATACGCATGTAGTTGTATTGCCCACCAGTGCTTGCTACTGGAACATTATTAAAGGTCACAGTGGTAGTTGTAGCGGTATTGAATGTGTAACTTTGAAGTTGCGGACTATTTAAAAACGAACTAACTGCAATAGTCATGTCTTCAGTGGCTTCGACATAAACTGTTCCAATAAAGTTTACTAGAGTTACTTCAAAATTCATATACTCAATCGGAACTGCTTCGTAAAATTTACAAGGAATCGCAGGAGTATGATTAATAACATTACCCATGAAGTTGATTTCGCCAACAAAACTGTCGTAAACCATTTCATTTCTGAAAGTTGGAGTAGCATTACCAATCAATTGTATTCTACCAGGTGCACCAAACTGACTGTCATTATACAACATAATTTCATTGCCAGCTGGGTCAATACCTGTAACGCTATAAGTCAAATACTGATCTGCTAAGTCTGAAAGATCTTCTTGAGGAATTACAATATTTCCTAAACCTTTAACAATGTTATTAATTGACAAGCCATTAGCACCAGCAACTGTTTGACTTTGAAACGTTACAGTTAATGTTGTAGTTGCACTATCGATATCGCTAGCAACTCCGCTGACAAATACTGGGCCTATGATATTTGTTCCAGTTACTTGATAGTTTACTGAAAATGTTCCAGTGATATTTGCGGTTGGAATAGTAATAGTTGTACTAGAACTTTTTCCGTTAGTAGCAACAACTGTGGCATTAGTTGCACTAGCTACACTTTGCAAATTCATGTTATATGGGCTGTTGGGCAATGCTTTGCCGCCTTGATCCATAATATTAACTACAATATTATTCAAAGCTGTTGTTAGGTCGAGACGCTTTTGATCAACATTCTGAATGTCAAATTCAAGGACGTTGTCGACTCCATTGTAAATTTTTATTGTTCTTGCGTACACGACACGGTTCTCCACAGTGAATCCTGCCAAATCGGCTAATAGAATGATCCTATTAGGATATAAATAACTTTGGATTTTTTGCATTTGGCAGAACCTTTAATAGTATTTATGGCAAAATTAAGAGACAACATCGAACAAAATTTACCCTTTATCAGCGTCATTAACTACGGCGAAAATGAATACGTGGGCATCATAATCAACCAGGACCAGTACGTCACTAGTTTCTATGATCTCAATGCTATTAAAACTCCCGAAGAAAAGACACAATTCCTAGAAATAGGTGAAACTTGGTGGTGGGAAAGTAACCGTCAATTTCCTATAAACATATTCTGTAGGGAGCAAATTCATCCCTTTAATTATTGTGTTAAAACATTTAACAGTAAAGATGTAAGAGTATTACTAGGTCCTGTGGTTAATTTAATGAATCTTACTTTAAAAAGAGTCAAGCGTAAAAGTGTTCAATTAGTTAGAAAAGTTCGCTAATTGTTCACAAATTAAATTCATCTGCACAACAATTACATGTGCATAGGCTACAGCATGTGCCTTCTTAAAAAAATATTCATCTCCTTCGGGTTTCTGCCAAACTTCTAAGTTCACGGTATTCCAATCTTTTCCAACTAAGTGACGCTTTGCAGGACGAATCATTGCCAAAACAGCCGCCAGTTGTTCGATCGTTGTTGGTTTCATCTCTCTGAGTATTGCCCCATGACCATTCACGTGAAACAGTTTGTTGACGAAATCGTCTTCTAATAATAGATCCCATATAGGCTCCGTATTCAATAAAGTTTTTAGATGCTGTATACTATTAACGCCTTCGTACACTGAAACGTTTAAAAAATCGAGTTTAAAATATCCTCTTTCTTCTGCCGTTTTATAATCTAATGTAGAAATTCCATCGATAGGATTATGCGGAATACTAGTGCAATACACACCAGTATTATGTTTCTTATTAGTATCAATCCGTGCGTCTACATGCTTTAATAATGCTAAAGCCTTTGTTCTATCTGCAAAGTCGATATCGATATCTGGCATTAAATTCCACTCTCTTTGACTACTTGTTTTACTAATTCTACATCTGCTGGTAATTTTTTAAATTTACTTACCCAGAACGGTGGGTCGATAATATTTTGTATATGTGCTAGTTGTTCGTCGCTAAATTTTTGTAGCATGGCTTTGCCGCTGGCACTATTCAAGACCAGCCAAGGACTAATTTTTCCGTCTTTGATATCATAACAAGCACGACTTAGGCTAACATATAAGAAATAATGATTCCATGGCGCATTATTTGCATCACTCCATTCCTGCATATGAATGATACTGCGTTCAAGTGCCGTCTCCACTGATTCACGTTTAATTAAATCAAAAACATATTGTTCATATAATTCTTCACGACACCAATGATCTAGTTTTACCCCAGATGTAACCACATAATCAATAAATTTATGAGGATATAAAGGGTTAACATTACTGACGAAAGACCCAAACTTAACAAAAGCATTATAATAAGGACTTTTTGCAAATTCGTCATAGGTCTTATTACCTTTGTTGTTTTGTGTTGTTTGATAAAATCTATTAAAGGTATCATAAGCTAATACTACGTGTCTTTCTGTACGTGCAAGTGCTCTTCGTTTTTGTTCGCACACATGTACAAACAGGGTTTTTTCTTGCATAAACCCTTTATTACAATATTGACAGATATATGGTTGCGGTGCTAGTGCCATCATTTTAATTTTTTAGCAATGGTGGCTTCGTCCATGCCATGCAGGCGTGCAAGATCTTTTATTTCTTTATCTGTTGACATTTCTGCCAACATTTCAATTTCATCACGTTTGGCATTAGGCATCAATTCTTCTAAGAATTTTGTCTTTTTATTACTACCAGTTTTCTTCTTAAAACCAATCCATTCATGATAAAATTGTGTAGATCCATCATAGCTACACATGCACAATAATTGCCAAAGTAGCTTAGGATGTTTTTGTAAAGTATTCCAATGCTTGTTAAAATACTCGTTAACTGTTAATACAAAATGTTCTTGTATTTCACGTTTGTTACTTTTTACGTTACTGATATAACGATTAAGAATGTACAATTCGCTTTTAAGACTTTTTTGTTGTTCAGGAGTCATTTCATCCCAAACAGATTTTGCGTTCAAATCAACAAACGCTATTTTTTCTTTAAGTTCAATTTTATCACTCATAACGTTCTTTACTTAGTTTATATAACATTATAACACGATCCAAGGCCTTTTGTAAAGCAGGATTGGTTTGTGCCTCTTCAATTACACCCCGCCAAAAGTCGTTTATGCGGTGACCATTCACTGGATCATAATCCCACCCTATTGGTGTTCTTGTATCGGGATCGGCTCCTACTTCTCGAGCATAGGTCACTCCATCTGCTCGTTCATAGATATAAGTAGCTCCAGGTTTAAGGTTACCCATCGACTTCGATATCCTTAATTTTGACAAAATTACCTGAAATAGATACTCTCTTTGATTCCCTATCTCTAAACGGATAAACATAATGCTGAATCTCTGCCGGAAAAATTAATATCATTTTTTCCTCAGGATGAATGAGAGCCTGTGGTGGAAATAAACTATTTTTGTATCCAAAATTAAATTGAATAGCACCCTCAACATAACCGATATCTTGTTTCTTTTTATAAAAATAATTGGCTCTAAATTTAGGAACTTTTAGATAAATCACATAAGACAATATACCATAATGATCATGCATAGGCAAGAACCCATCGTGTGCTTGTACATTGATCCACTGATTTGATAATTTTAAATCATTGTTACCAACATACTGATTAACATGACGACCAATCTGTTTATTATAGTAATCTCTATGCTCTTCTTTTAAAAATTTAAAATCTGCACCGCCATTCCAGAAATTTTCGTTTTGTTCTAGTGGCTGGTAATCTCCCAGATGGTTTTCATATTCGTCTAATAAAAATTTATAAAAATCATCGGAGATTGAACTTTGATATATTTGTATTCCAACTGGGATTAAATTCATTTTACTTCCTCGTCGATGGGGTATAATTTAGCATCAAACGCCATAACTGTTCTATGCCCGGCTCCTTTCCAAGGATAAACCGTATGCGGAAGATAGCTTGGGAAAACAATTACACTACCAGGGTTTGGCGTATATTTCCAAGTGTCTTGCATAACAAATTTAGATATGTCTCGGTTCATAGGCAACTGAAAAATCAACTGACTATCGCTGGGCTTTTTAGTTAACTCGTCTAATTCAGGAGCACTGATATAGATATTTCCACTAATGTGTGCGTTAGGGTGTACATGAATTTCCTGGTAATCACCTGACTCTTGTCTAATGGTCCAAATGCTTCCAACTACAGGTTTACAAAGTTTTAGATCCTGATGTCCGGATTGTGCTGTGACTAAATCCATGTATCCTTGACAAATTTTTTCAATCCATGTAATTAACCAACTAACGTCTAACCCTAGTTCATTGGGATATACATGTACCTGTTGTCCACCTCTGATACTAAGAATATCTTCCCCAGAATCGTTTAGTTCTGGATGGGCATGTAGTGTTTCTGCCAGGCTATAAATTCTGCTAAACTCCACAGGAGGAACTGTGTCGATAGCCATAATAATTGGTTGAAAATATGCTACTTGTAATGTCATAATAATTTATCCAACTGAATAATTTCATTTTGTCTCGATATCTCCTTGACAAAATATACGCAATCAGGTTTAGCACCTTGTGAAATTGGTGTTGCTAATAACTGACTGTTTTTCATTTTAGGAAAGTACCATTTTACATCATTGTAAAAATTTACTATTTCTATTTTTTTAAACTCTACCCTAAACGAGCTTAATGGGTTAAAACATAAGGCTTCAAACCCTCTGTCATTTAAACTTGTTAACGGTAAAATTTCAATGTCGCATCCGCTTTGACTATCTCCTACTGCTATTGACCAATCCAACGGCATTGCAATTTCGCTGTCACCGATCCTTAATACCATTGCTGGTGCGTTGAAACTTTCCAAGAAGATTAATGGCATAAAGAAAAAATCTGGTTCAGCTGGATTACTATTGTCTAGGACCGCAAACCGTGTATTCTCATCCACTTCTTCTGGTAAGTTGTTCAATAAGAACGTTGTATTATCTAATGTCAGTATCTGCATAATTCCTTATTTTTGCCAGTCCACTTTTTCTAAAGTAAATGGATATTTGGCGTCCTTGTAAAATTTTTTCCTCGTTGTGAGGTGACGCTTGGCAAATTTGCAGGTTGAAGTTACATCCCAGATCTGTACAAAGTCTTTGTCTTCTGCTTTCCTAATACCACGTCCAATAGATTGGATAACGCGAGTAAAGCTCTTTCCGGATTCCAACAAAACCAAATTAAAGATACGAGGAATATTAATACCCACAGCGGCCACACCATAAGTCGCCACAGTAATCTTATTGTCATTTGTTGCATGTCCTTTGTACTCCTCTTTACGATCTTTTCCCTTAACTTCGCCTGAAATAAACACAGCGCCTTCTATCATTTCTGTTAATAATTTGCCTGTATCAATCCTATTGACTAAGATTAATGTATTGCCTGAATCTGCGATGCCTTGAACAAGTTTACTAAAATATTGCATCCTATCTTTGTTAGTGACAAGATACTTTAATTCTTCTTGATATGATTTAAACTCTGGTAAGTCTATTAGTTGTAACACATTTACATGTAAATTGCTAAGAATTCCCATCTCTTGTAATTCGTGTGCTTTGATGCCTCCGACCACTGGGCCAATGCTGGCAAAAATGGGTTCTCTTTCAAACGCATCTTTAGGTACTGTACCAGTTAGTCCCCAACGTATAGGTGCATTACATAGATTCTGTGTGAGTAAATTCTTCAACACTTCTGCCTTGGCCATGTGTACTTCGTCAACTATGACAGTCTGGACACCATCGAGAAATTCTGCCAATGTTAGTGCAAGATCAGCATCCCAGTTTTTACTTTTCTTATCTAAAATATTAAGACTTTGCCAGGTACATATAGTGTGAGTTTTACCTATATCTTTACGATCACCATAGTAAACTCCAACATCTAACCCAACGTTTACAAAGTCTTCTTCTGTTTGTGTGACTAGATCTTTATTAGGAACTATGACTATTGAACGTCCATATTTTTCAGCACAATGCGCCAACGTTGCTGTCATAATAGTTTTGCCAGCACCTGTTGCAACTTCTTGTAGTGCTTGTGTATTGGTGAAAAAACGGTTAACAACTTCAACCTGATCTTCACGCAGTACAATAGGTTCTCCAGCAAATCTATGACCTTCTGGCCACACTTTTCCCTGGTCTGCCCAATAGTTTGTAGTCACCGGTTCGAACTGAATTTTACTAGTTTTTCTGAGATCGTCTATTTCCTCTACTTCAATATTTTGATTGTAAAGTATTTCAAGTATCTTTTCTAACTGGCTCAAATAACCGTTACCACCAAGACCAAATAGACTGACTTTTCCATCCCACCGACCTAGTTTATAAGCTGGTCTATAACGTGCCGTAGGATCCTCATACTTGAATGTTGCGACTAATTTCTTGCGAATTTCTAAAGGCAAATTTTCAAGTTTTATGTTGACTTCGTCACGAATTACTAATTTTACACTCATCGTCCAATCACCTTGCCTTCGAACATTGTAGGCTCATCTGCCCACTCAATTATGCAATCACAGCAGTTGGCATACACTGAAGTTTTACCGTGACGTAGCCCCATTTTTGTATCTAAGGTTATTACACTCATTGGCCGCCACGCATTTTTTAGGAAAAATTTCGGTAATTTTCCACTCATTACACCGGCCACGATTGTGTCATTTGTTAAGTTATAATTATACTGTTTTTCTGAAATAAATTCATTAAATTTCTTACCCAATTCATCATTAGCCAATCTAAAATAAATTCCAGTGTGGTCAAAAATTCCATTTTTTTCCAGGGCATCTGACAAAATTTCGAGATTTTCTAGGTACTTGTTATTGACCATTGTATCGAATACAACCAGCAACGGTAGTCTTCTTAATTTTATCAAACTTTCAATAATTTCGGATAAACTGTGTTCATGTTTGTTGACCCATACTCTTGATTTTTCTCGATGAGCAATACTTTCGGTCAAATTTTCACCGATTTTTCTGGCAATTTCTGGTCGATATTGGTACCGCATACTTCGGTCAATAATTATGTTTTGATCAATGGCGGTCTCGACCCCTAAGTCGTTAGTAATGTGTTTTTGGAAGTTGGTATTACTAATATTACCGATTAAAAATTGGTCACGAATTTCGTCTTCGGACCAAGATTTTATGGTTTCATAATGATTTTGTATCAGTTGGTCAACATCAAATTTGAATGGTTTTAGAAGTTCAAGTAAAAATACAATATTACGTTCTGTTAGGTCTGCGACATATTTTTTACCATCATCCTTGGTCAAAAAGTTTTCAATATTTTTAGCGTTGTCTACTAAAATTTTACGAATTTGTGAAGAAAATGTAAAATCTATGGCCAATAGCATTTTTTCTTCATGGTCCGTGGTCACATACATTTTTCTTACCTGTTCAACCACTCTGAACGTCTTCGACCACTGAGGATCGCGATTGGCTTCAAAAATTGCCTCGGAAAATTTCGATATTTTTTTGGAATTTTCTTGGAGAATTTTAAGAATTAGCCGACCTTGATTCTCAGTGATGTAGTTATGCGAAGAAATTGACGAAAATAAACTCAGCAGAGTATTATACTCTTTTTTAGGCAAATTTGCCTGAGAATAATTGTCTGGTTCGTCAAGAATATTTTTTAATAATGTATCTACGTTCATATGTGTTAGTATACACTTACTTTTTTCAAAGGTCAACCGGTTAGAAAAAAATAGGCCTCATATTATTTAAGGCCTATGGTCATAATTTTGGACAAATTAGTTATATGCTTGCATCTTCCATACCAGCAACACGTAATTTTACAATATTTGTAATTTGCCACTGTTTTTGATCAAGTGCTTTAGTAATACCTAACCACTTATTTCTTAACAGGGCAAATTCATTGATAATTTTTTCAAAGTCGACTACGTCTGCTTCACCTTCGACGAATTTTTCACAATCTCTGCTACTAAGAGCACGTTGATAATTCTCTAAGTATTTACGAAAGTGTTGGCTCTTTAGACGACGTAGTTCAATGTTAAGATACTCTAGTATTGCTTCGATTTCCTGTAATTGCATGAATCGTTGTTCAACGATGCCGGGCATTGCAGCCGCGGCACGTTCAACATTTCCACTAATCTTACATTCTTTCTTAGCTTCAACTAATTCGCTTTCAAAGAATTCAGCCGCATCTGGTATGTTACTAATATCTTTTGAAACCTTAGAATACCATCCCATTAAAACTCCAATTCGTCGTAATCGTCATTGTCTTTTTCTTCGTCAACCTCATCAAGATAATATTCTATTGCATTATCTAATATGGTGTCGACGCCAGTAACCGCCTGCATGACTCTGTCAGGAACACCAAAATCTGCTAGTAGATCGACATATCGTTCTGCCGCCGCTTCTAGTTGTTTTTTATCAATGTACTCAGTAAAGAATACCCAGATATCGCTAATTTGTGTTTCAGTCAACATTATCTTCTATCTCCTCAGGAATGGTTGTTGGTTTAACTTTTAAATGATAATTTTGCATTATCATATCTAATTTATCATCTTTCCATTCTTTTCGGTAAAATAAGAATTCTTCACCGGAGGTTGGGTCAACATATTTTAATCTGTTGCCTTGTTGTACAAGTATACCTTGTTTTTCTAACATATCAACCATACCGCTGTAAGGATTCATACCTGTTTCATATGGAATCTTAATTTGTACAGTTTCAAAAGGTTTGGCATAACGTGTCTTCATAATCTTACATGCCGCACGAATACCATTTACTTCTGATGTCTTGTTGCCGTCTTCGTCTTCTTTCAATTTCAACTTCTTCATAGCAACTACGATAGAACTTGCGTATACGAAGCCTTGTCCGCCTGAAATTTTGTCATCTGGATCAAACATGTCTTGGCTTGCGTATGTGTGGTTAGTAGCAACTAGACCAACATTTAAATTACCAAACATATTAACACAATTACGAACAAGTGCTGTCAATGCTTTAGGTTTACGACCCATGTCACCTTTCAAATCACCTGCTTCAAACTGATTAACGTCAGTTGGAGTTAGTAACATACCAAGGCTGTCTATGACAAAGAGGACCTTCGGACGGTCAGTCATTTCCTTGTATTCTTTACAAAACTCATTGATAGTTTTGGCAACATCGTCGATCATTGCCATGTTGAGTTTAAGAAGTTTTTCTTCTGATGTATCAACACCTAAATCGTGTAACCACTTTTCATCAAGTGCGTTTTCGCTATCAATCAAAATAACGTAGATACCATCTTTTTGTGCATTACGGATAAGATTACCTGAACAGATAAAACTCTTACCAGCACCGGACTCGCCAGCAAATACAGTAACTTTACCCAGTGGAACTCCTCGATGGAAATCGCCACTAATTAGATAGTTAAGCGTATAATTGCCTGTACTAATCCAGTCTGTCGGGTCGTTAAACCCAACGCCAAGACCATCGATACTCTTGGTCAAGGTCTTTCTAAATTTCGATAGATCGAAGGCTTTTGTAGCCATAAGTTAATTCTCCTAAAAAAGATAACTAGGGCGTACAACTAGGTTGCAGAGGCCCAAGCCAAGTGTTTATTGCTTTTGACGATTGCGAATCATTGCCAAGATGTCTTGGGCACGTGAATCGCCGCCGGCATCTGAGCTAGCTTCAGCTTTAGGAGCAGGTGCTGCCTTAGCCACTGGAGCTGGTGTTTCTTCATCATCGATGTCATCTGCTACTGGAGCCGATGCTTTAGGAGTTGCCTTGTTAGGATCACCAGTATTTTGGCTCATACCGGCTGGTTTGAAATATTGACCCCAACGATCCATATCATATGGCTCGCCGTCAACTGATGCTTCAAACATTTCCTTCATAACTTTCAATTCAACTTCGCCTGGTTTCTTAGGCAAGAAGTCTGTCAAGTTAAATAATCCAAATTTATCTTTGGCCGCAGTTTCAGCATCGCTTAGTGGACGCTCACGACGTGCCCAACTAGAAGTTGAGTAGTCAGCGTATCCGCCCTTGCTTGTTTTCTTCATGCGATAGTCTAAGCCATGCACGTAGTCAGTTGGCAAATCTTCCAACTCTGGATCGACAAGTGCCGCACGAATTGATTGGAAAATCTGTGGACCGATAATGAAACGGCGAATTGGATTTTCTGGTTGATCTTCAGCTTTTTCACCTAGTCCGTCTTCAACAACAAAACCTTGGAAAATATAACTGCGTTTCTTCCAGTATTTACGACCCATGTCTTCTAATGCTGGGTCTTTGAACCAACCACGTACTTCTGTAAGGATTGGGCAAGTGTCGCCATACATTTCAACGCATGGTACTTGTACTGTGATGTTTTTGCTTTCAGATTCGCCTTTGATACCTGCAAAGGGAAGTTTGATCATTGCACGTTCAACCCAGAAAAATGTGTTATCTGTGTTGCCGTCTGGTAGGAATCTAAGTGTAGATTCGCCGCCTTCTTTGAGATTCCAAAACGGATAAATTGATTTATCTCCGCCTGTACGTTCTCCTGAACCTTTTTGTTCAGATGATTTTAATTTTGCTCTAATTTCAGCTAAAGTTGCCATAATATTCTCCTATTGTTAGCCTGTTTGCTTTTTTATGTGCCTATTATTGTTTTACCAACCCTGATAAAACAAAAAGTGCATATACATAAGTATACGCACTTTTATTTATGTTTGCAAGTGAAATCTTGCTGGAAATATGAGTATTTTACTCGAATTATCTGTGATGTACTAAACTTACCAAACGTTGTAATTCGTCAAATCCAACTGACTCTTGTACATCTTTTGTGAGTGGATTGAGTTGCGGTTTAGGTGGAACTAGACTATACGGATTAGGCTGAGTTGCGTTTGAATTATCAGCGGCCGATGGAGTTTGCTGTCCAAGACTCATTGTATTAGTATTTGGCATCTTCAATCCAGTACCATTACTAGCATTAGGACTTAATGCATCTAACGCACGGATATCAACTTTTGTCCCATTATTGACGTTCCACCATAAAAATTTAGTTGTCTGTGGTGTTCCTGCTTTTAAATCTTTCAAAGCCTTATCTAATTCTGGGGCATACTGTGGAATCCAATCGCTTGGCATAATTTTAGGTTGTTTACTAGATGAATCCATATACTTGATCATACCATCTTTGCTGTCAATATATGCCGGAGCTGTAGTGTTATCAACGAATTTTTTAGCAGTTTCTTTTGCACCAGCATCCTGATCAACTACAGGTTCAGGTGTTGCGTTTGCCGCTTGGGCTGATGAATTAGATTGTCCTGTAGTTGCCGCCTGGGCTGATGAATTAGGAAATTGCTTGTTTAATTGGTCACTACTATCCTGTGTTCGTTTTCCGATATCCTGTGCAACACCCTTGGCATCCATAATACTTTTAACTTGAGGAATTGTATCAGCATATTTTTTAGCAATTTCTATATATTTCGGATCGCTGAATACTACACCAGCAGTTTCATTTCCCCATATACCGTCTGCACCATACTTTGGAAAAATCTTGTTATCGCCGCTAGCTTTGACGATTTCATCTTGTAGAGCCTTAACATTAGGATTTTTTGGACCAGTTTTTTTCTTTGGAGCAGTATTTGTTGATGATTGATTGCCTCCAGAAGGTGCATCATCAGCTGGTACTCTATTACTAGACGATTGAGTGCCGCTATCTGGTAAATCATCAGCTGGTACTCTCTTACTAGACGATTGAGTGCCGCTATCTGGTAAATCATCAGCTGGTACTTTTGTACCTTCTATCAGTAAATCAATCCATTGTCTCATTATAAGTACTCCCAAGCACCATTTCTAAAAATTATGTCCTTACCACTTTTTGATTGTTTTCGATCACCTTCTTTTGGGCCATTTGATTGGTTCTGTGTTTGTCCGCTTGACTGATTTTGAGTTTGCTGTGTCTGTGGTTTACTATTAGTAGCATCGACATATTGGCCACTGCTGTTAGTCTGATTAGATCCACTAGTTACTACTCCGGTATCGGGATCATAAGTACCAGCTTGGGTGGTCGGAGAACCTGCATTGTAATTATTTGGATCAATAGTTGTTTTAGGATCTCTGCCTTGTGATTTTACTCCTAATCTTTCTAAGTTTAATACAAGATTAGTGTTTTCACTAGGAACTAGCTTGTTATCAGGCGTAGTATACCATTCTCCTGCATTTTTAATAGCTCCAGTTTGTCCGTTACCACCGAGCCATCCTAGTTTTCCCCACATTTTGGCATCCCCGACTGTAACCTTTTGACCTTCATTACCATTAGGATCGTTGCGGTCTTCATTTCTATAATCGTTCGCGCCAAACCAAGATCCTACAGTCTTTACAGGATGCGCCAAATATTTTGAAACGATTCCTGGACCATCGCCTTCTTTCAATCTAGCTTGTAGATTACGGGCTGATTCGATTAATTGTTGTTCTGTGATTTTTTTCATGTTACATTCCTATCAATTTTTTAATTCTTGCCAGTTCGTCCGATTCTGCTACTGAATATGGCATGTTAGTTGGGTGTGCATTAGGTTTATGTTCTATACCTTTAACACTACTTGGTGGATCCATTTGTTTAACTCTAGCAATAACTTTTTTTACATCATGCGGTTTAGCATGACGATATTCGCCGTTGTTATAACTTTTAAGAATTTTTGTAATTACTCTTGTAGGCCCGATGGTAAAATTTCCTTCGTGCATTGGAGCGTCTTTATTCCAGAATCCACTAATACTGCTTTCTATTTCCATCTCGCCTGGTGATTTACTACCATCTGATACTGAACTACTCATAGTAGGAGACTTGAATCCGCACTCCATTGGATTAATCTTAAACTGTTTCATACAGTCATGCAATGTCATTTCTTTATGACCAAAATCTACTTTGTCATGTAACTCTGCACCACTTTCTCTTGCCTTGATTAATTTGGCTTTTAGTTTGGCAATTTTGTCTGAACCAACATGATCACGCCCAGCCTGACGTAATTGATCCATACCGTCTTTGCCATATTTTTTATTACCAAGATATGCTTGCAATCCACTTTCTGCTACGGGTGCGGGTGGAGTTTCACCGCCTGGAGCCGGAGGAGGAGTTTCACCGCCTGGAGCCGGAGGAGTTTCTGCACCCATGTCAGGTGCGGGTGGAGTTTCGCCACCTGGAGCTGGAGCCGCTGGTTCTGCACCCATGTCTGGAGGAGTGCTTGCGTCTGAACTCATATTATCTAATTCTTTACTTGCCAATAGTTCTCTTGCGGCGTCCTGTGCTCCTGGATTTTTTCCAGATGTAACAGCTTTAGGATCATTGTTGGCAACATCTTTTACATATTGTTTTAACACAGTAACGATATTGTCGTTATCTGATAAACCTTTTAAATAATTTTCAGTAAATTTGTCACTGTCGATAATACCTTTTAAAGTAAGTGCCGCGTTAACACCATCGGTTCCTGGCTTTAGTCCTTGACTGATTTTATCTTTTAAATTTTTAACTGCTTGTGATCTTATTTCTGGAATTGTACTGAATAATGTATTAACACCTTGTTGTGTTGTTTCATCTTCAGCAACAAGTTGATTCATGAATGATTCGAATTGATCTTCTGGGGATTCTTTGATTCGTTTACCTTCTTTATTGTATTTGCCTGATTCCTTTTTAGAAATTGCAATTGCCGCTTGTACAGGATTTCCTGCTTCGTCTAATAAATCGTCTGGTGTTAATTCTTTAACAGGAATATCATTTTCACTTACTAGTTTAAAGATGTATGGAAATGCTGTACGTAGTTCTTCGTTGAATGTGCGGATAGTTAATCTATCGATCCAATCATCCATTACTGCCTCTGGAATCATTTGTTCTTCATGATCTTCAAATGATTCTACAAATGCTTCGTAGTATGATGTACGGCTTAATTGTTGAATTTCTTTTTTGACAGAATCAATGCGTTCCATAACTTTACTAGTGATGTCGCCCATTGCCTCACTTAATGCTTCGTTACGACCAACATAACCTTTAAACTTGCGTAATTGTGCTAGCTCTTCTGATAAACTTGTAATATGTTTACCAATACTATCATAAGGGATACCGCCATGTTTTAAATGTTCTGCAAGAGCACGGGCACCTGCAAGATGTTTAAACGGATATTTAAAACGTTCACCATCTGCATTCTCAACATAGATAGATTCAATATGCATTGTACGTCCTGCGGCTAGGTCGGTATTAACTGGCTGACTGTGTTTAACTACCAGTCTTGCCTCTCCGAGGTCTTGGTAACTGATCTTAGCAGTACCGTACATTTTACTTTCCATCATGGTAAATTCTTCCTTGGGTTTCGCTTGGAACTCATAATCTCTTTTGTCTAATTGATCTTTGTTTATGTTTTGAATATCAAAATTTAATAGTCTGTCCTTGGCAAATGATCTTAATCCGCGAATAAATTTAAAAACTCCTGGATGTTTTTTTTCAGCTAGGCTTCCACTAATTTGTACAACTACTCCGTCTTCTCTGTCCAATGTAATTGTTACGTTACCAAGTTTAACACCACGGTCTTCGTATTCAAATTCAAAAAAACGTGCTCTGGGAATATCGCCTTTTCTACTTAAAACTTCAGCATTTTCATCGCCAATTTTAATGTCTGGAAAGCGTGTTTCAATCTTTCCATACAAGTCCTTGGCTATTTTATTCAGATTTGTGTCCATATAATATTTATCACATCCCCGTAGATATGAATATAGGCAAGGGTAGTTCGTAATTTTCTTCTTCGGCCCAATCGCTATGTACTTTTAGTCTATCAAATACATTAGGATCCCATTCTGCCAGTACAATAGCCATACGTACTATTAATAGTAAAGCCGCTACTAGGTCGTCGTGTTGCCCTTCTTTGGCCGCAAAAGTAGTACCTTTTGCAATATAAGTTTTAAGTTCGCTTAGTAAAGTACGGCTGTTTATAGTACATTTTCCTTCTTCGATTAGGTATTTAATTTTAGCACAAGTGGCAATTTTAGTACCAAATGTAGTATTAAACCCTTTGCGGAATTTCTTAACATGCCCTTTTCGTAAGGGTTCACTTAAAAATAACCCTGGGAAAGTTTCTTCTCCTAGATTGTCTATGACAACTAGGGCACTTTCACCCACAGTATTATTTTCCACACTCCAGTAGATTTGATTAAAACTATCTTCTCCTATCTCATCTGCTATGTATTTGATAACATCTCTAAGTATTTTAACCTGCTGTTGTATAGGTGTAATGTTATGTTGCCACTCGGCTATTTGAGTCATACTGGGCATTTCAAACACTTCGATGGCACCGTAGTCGCCGCCAGTACCTAAACTAGGATCCAGGGCTATAAGATAAACATGTCCAGGTTCGGGTTTTTTATACCAACGCACTTGACCCATTTTAAAAGCAGGCTCTCGTCCTACTAATTCTGCAAGTTTTAAACTGCTGATTAAGGTTTCATCATAAACTAAAAATTCGCAACCGTACTCGCGACGGAAACGTTCTTCACCGATACGTCCCATCTCAGTTTTCTTCCATTCGTCATCGCGATCTGGATGTTCCCACCAATCGGCTTTAAATCCATGAAACCCGTTACGTCCAGTCTTGTCATCCTTTTCATTACCGTACTCGTCAAAGAAATCTTGACTTTCTTTCCAGATAATAGCAAACGTATCTTCGTCACTGTTAGGTGTTGAAGTAATAATTGCTCGTCCACCAGTTGCTAGTGTGGGGCTGATTGATGTCCAAAATTCATCAGCAATGTTAGGTTGAAGGAACGCAAACTCGTCACAATATAATAAGGATATGGACATACCACGACCGGTGTTACCAGTAGTAGTAGCTGATACAATTCTTGATCCGTTGTCAAAATCAATGCTCCCTTTGTTATAACTTACAACACCTGATCTAATATAATCAGGACATAATTCGTATCCGTAACGAATACGTTGCATAATTTCCTGTGCGCCTGTGTATTTGTGTGCGGCAATTAGAATAGTCTGATCTGGATGAAACATAGCATACCATAACAAGTACGCTGATGCACAAGTAGTCTTTCCACTTTGACGTGGCAACATATTAATGTTAAAACGATAGTTGTGGTAAGCACTTAATAATCCTGTTTGGTATTTGTAAGGTTCAAATTTAACCTTTCCTTTTACAGGGTGCTGTATATGAAAGAAATGTTTTGCAAAATGCAAATAGCCAGTCTCGGGGTTGGCACACTCCAACAAATCTTGAACTTGTTGTTCTGTAAATTTTTCTTTTGTATGCGCCTTCTTTGTTAAGACGCCGTCTAGTGATTTTGCCATAACTTTATTTACACAAAAAAATAGACCCCGGAGGGTCTATTTGGCACCTTGGACAGGGTGCTAACTGCGACGAAACTTAACCGTTTAATCTTTTGTTTAATGCTAGCATAGCATTTAATTCTTTACTTTCATTCATCTGTTCTGGTAAGGTTGGAGTATGGTGTTGTCCTAAACTTCCTCGAATATCATTTTTCATACGCTTTCTTCTATCGGCCGTAAGTTTTCCTTTTGAGTCGCCTTTACTAGAAATACTACCATGCCCCCAGTTCTCAGGATCGTTGTGATGCTTAGGTAAATTACTTCTAGTATCTAATGGATCTGTCCATACAGTATCCCTGTCAAATGTAGATCGTTTTTGACCTGGATCTTTTTTAGGTCTTTCTTTTATACCGTATCCGTAATCTATGCTATCGTAATCATCACTGTCGCCTTTCTTTTGAGTAAACAATTGGCCTTTGTATTTAGGATCACGCCATTTAGCAGATTCTTCCATGTCTTCATAATCTTTAGGATCATGTTCTTCATAGTGATAATGCTCTAGTGCTTCTTGATGACTCCAACCGTATTTTCGCATTAGGTGACGAATCTTTTTCTCTTCATCATCATCGTGATGAGCGTTTTCTTTTACATCTTTTTTAGACATTTTTTCACTTTTGCGGCTCATTGATTTTTGTTTAACTTCTTCGTACATTGCTGAAAGTTTATTAACTAGACTTTCATCAAAATTACTTGGTTCACGTAATGGGTTAGTTCCAACTGCACGTTGAATAGGACTAATCTTACCCTTACTATTCATATCATCTCCGCTGAATGTTACAGCATCTACACCGTGAACATGATGACCTGCTGATCCTTGAGCACTATTACCGTAAGTTTCTTCATCGTCGTCAAATTCTTCTTCCATACCACGTTCATCTGTTGTAAGAGGACTCATATCGCTTTGTCCTTCTTCGGCAGACATACTTGCAACCATATCACCCATCATAGGCTCTTCATGATCGTGTTCGCTGGAATCTTTACCAATGATCATAGCTGGTTCTTTTTCGCTTGAACCATTTTCAATATTACGTAGAATACTCATCAGATCTTTAATACCGCCAGATCCTTGACCAGACATAGTAACATTCATCGAAACATTGTCCTGTTGACTTTGTTGGGCATGTGCAATCATTGGAAGTGGGCCTTCACCACATTCTTCAACACTTTCCTCTTTTGGTTTCTGAGCCGCTAACTGATTTTTACGTTGTTGCATATAAAGGTCAAATTTAGCACCTTCTGGTCCTTGACCACCGTAATGATTTGGTGGCTCAACACCTTCTTCAATCTTTTTTAATTTTGCCATTAAATCGTATAGTTGCATTATTTTGTCCCCTTAGGCAATTTAGGGAGTTTATTTTGTTTAGTACCAATGGTACTAGTTGTCCCTGGTTTGTTTGTGTTAAATTCTTTAACTTTTCTATATTCTTCTGCGACACCTGGCATTTTTTCAGCAAGAATTTGATCATTAAATCCTTTAACTTGTGTCATGTTGTGTTTTTCTTTACCTAGTTCTTTTAACAAGTCATACTTGTATTTGTCGTTAACTAGGTCGCTGTGATCACTAGGATCTTGAGTAGTTCCGCCAACTGCTTTACCAGTTTTTTCATCGTGTTCGTGATTAATTTCGTGTTCACGTTCTTCCCACATGTTGCGTACAATTACGTGGCTGTGGGTAACGCCTAGGCCAGTTGCAACCATATCGCGAATTTGTAAACTAGTTGCAGGATAATCTGTAGTAACATCGTAGATAGTCATACCAACATTTTTGTGCTCTGGAAATTCGCTGTGACGTTCTTGAATTGGTGTTGTAATTCCTTTATTAACTTTAGTAACGTGGAATTGGCTCAAAGAGCCTTTGATTTGCTCAACAGCATTATCTGGGTGATCTCCAGCAATTTTTACTTTAAATTCGTAAACTTTTTTGCTTTCGGTCAAATATTCTTTGTATGATTTCATAGTCTGATCCTAGTACTATATTTATTTTAAATTCTTTAATTTCTCTAACAAGCTATTACGATCCGAAATAATGACTCCATCGCCTGGAATCGTAACACCTTCATCATGACCGTTAGTATCTTGGTCTAACTTTTGTTTCTTGAGCTGTAGATCAATCATCTTTAGCTTTTTATCTAATTTGGCACTTTTAGCACTGATAGCGTGTCCTAACATACCTGCGGCTACTTCAAACAATCTGGCACTGTATCTAGCTTCAACGTTCATGCCTAAATCCATGATATCTTCGTAGGCATCTTTTGCTTTTTGTGCTAGTTCGTCCAGTTCATTATCGGCAATATCGCCTAGACCTTTTACCGCTGGTAACGCGGCTGAGATTTTATCAAACTCACTCATGTCGCGAAGGAATGGCTGAGCAAGTTCAGCTTTGGCTTGTGCTTTTTCTTCCTGTTTAACGATTTTTTTACTATCGGGAAGATTTAGGATTTCTTCAAGTTTTTTAGTCATACTATTACTTATGCTTAAACTTGACTGAAGATATCATTTTCATTAAGGATACGAAATTTAATACCTTGTTGTTTACACCATAGTCCAGCGGCAGCCCATTTGGCTTGATTTTTAACAAACTGTGCTTGGTTGTACTTGTTCTTGCCCACACGTTCTAGTATAGTTTGGCTAGCTGGTTTAATTTCAATTAGTTCTGTAAGGACATGATTATGTCGGTCTACATACTGTATAAAAAAATCAGGAACATAAACTGTTTGTCTATCAGTTAGCGGATCTCTATAAGGAATCTGCACAGCTTCACTTGCCCATTTTTGCACATTTTCGTTGTTGTCGCAGAAATTCATAAAACTCCATTCCCAACTCGATCTGTAAGTAGGCGTTTTAGTACCTACATACTTTTCTGGATGTTTCATGGTGAATTTTCCACGTGCAAATTTAGCCATATTATACTAATATGTTACGTGATTCAAACGTGTCAGTAACTTGAGCAGTTCTAAAACCTAATAGACTGGTTTTTTCTCTGTAAGCATTTAATACCTGTGCAACCACTTGGCTAAGTTGCACATCAGTTAAACTTTTTAGTTTATCTAACAAACTAAACACACTGACGTTTTCTACTCTAGATTGATTTAATAATATAATTGCCGTACTACTTGCACCTGCATAATCAAAACCACGCTTGACAAAAAATGCGATTGTTGCGTCGATCTCTGCCGCTGGAAAACTTACAGGAGTATTATAATACGTATCAAAAAATGTTTTAACATTTGTTGGTCCGCTTTGTGTTGCCGAAGGTAAATTTCCTATCATATATTATCCTCCTGGTTTTTGTTGGGTAGCTTGGGTTGTGTTATCGTTATCGTTACTTTGTGGAAAGTTGTAACCACTCAACCCACCTGCATTATTATTGGAAGTTGAATCAATAATTCCCATAGTACCATTCGAATTAATTGGTTGTTGTGTGTTTTGATAGGAATTAATCTGTGTAATCACACTGTCAAGGAAACTTGCCGCATTGCCCTTAACATTTAAAGATTCTACAAAACTGGGATTTGGCACACTAGGATCTGGATTGATACCTTTTAAAGAACTCGGACTGTGATCATAATGCCCTTCTCCGAATCCTTCGGGGCTATCTTCGGATACTGCTCCTACACTATAACTTACAGCTTCATATTTGATTTTCATATCAAAATCATGCGTACCTGGCTGACTGTAATCTAATTTATTATGATTCCAACTAGTGATAATAGGATTAGCTAGGGTATATTGTACATATTCGTGTCTAGCCATTTGATAAATCTTAATGTACTTAAAAAAAGGAACTGTACTACCGTTGTCTAATCCGTATGCTGTCGGAATATAATTTGCGTTTTTAGTGGCAGTTCTATTGTATGCTCCGGGTATAGTTGCACTAGTTGGATCAGCATAATAATAGTTGTAATAATTTTGCCACAGGGCATTAATCAGTCCCATATTATCATCATGAAATTTTATTCCAAGTTCCATGGGTTCATGTATGAACTGAATATTTTTCTTTCTGTTGTATTGATTTGCCATGTCAGTCTTGACTGTGAAATGGGGTAAATCAACACTTTTAACCATCAAGTTAATTTCTTTTCCGTAACGCTGTACTAAATTTAAATTATAAACTGTAGAATTATCGATGCCAAATGCAACATGGAATAAAAATTTACTTTTAGGCGCTAATCTGAATTGATCAGTTACAAAGGTGTTATAGGCGTGGCGCCAATCTTTAAAAAAAAGATGGTTACTTGCTTGTAAATTACGGTTAGATGTAAAGCTCATAGTATTATTTATTTAAATAATTAACTACGTACATAATGAATAGTCAATAAAAAGCCTACGTGTGTAGGCATTTTTATTATGAACCTAATGCGTTATGACCGCTACTTGCACCTGATTTTTGTACAGATTTAGGAGCACCAATTGCAGGAACTGGATCAGTTTGTACTGCATTATCAAACTGGATTGTTAGATCAATCATTACAGGACCTTGCTCGCTGTATTTTAAATCTTGCCAGTTAGTTTGTTGTACATAACATCCATACAATTCCCAAGTTTCTAAAACGTTAGGAACATTAGAACCGTTACCGCCGTCTAACATTTCAATACGCATTGTAAACTTGTAATCACCAGCCGCTGCCGCTGAACTTTGTTCAAAAAAGTCAAACTGTTTCTGGTTCTGCTCACCGACCAATTTGCTAACTGCACCAGTAACATCATCACGCAATTTAACTGTAAGTGCTTTCCACTTAGGTTTGCCAGCATAATGAATAATACTGTTGTAGATATCGATCTTTTGATCTTCAAATTCAACTTGTGGACGAGCCGCTTCAGCAACTTGTTTTGTTAGTTCTGTTGTTGGAGTACTTACACCAAAGTTTTCAAAGTTAATTCTAAAACGATACTTCAACTTAGGCATTAGCATGCCCTGTGAAGCCGCACTTTGATCACTTGCTAGTGGTACTGTAAAATTTGATAGTGCCGCGATTGCCATTTAATTTCTCCTTATTTGCCACTTAAACCGGCAATTGCGCCAGTATTTTCAAGACGTAATGGAATGTAGATGAATTCCACAGACTTAACTGGTTCGATTGCAATGTCAACATACAACTCATTAGCATCAATTCTGCTTGGAGTATTGTTTGAAGTGTCGCATACAACAATATAATCGTACAGGGCACGTTCAGCTGTTAGGTTAAGCAACAATTTTTCAATTTCTTGTTTAATTTCGTTACGTGTAATTGTATCATTTGGTTCAAATACATATGGTTTAGAAATGGCGTTCAACTGGTAACGTAAGTAAATTACTAAACGTGCTACATTGATACGATTTAAACTGCTTGCGACTAAACTACGAGTATATTGTCCGTATGCTACAAGTCCAACACCGCCAATGTATGTTATTGGGTTAACTTGTATTGTGGCTAATGTGTTACGTTGCCCAGTATTCAATGCGATAGGATTAAACACACCAGTTTGTGCAGTTACATAACCTACACTACTTGCATTTGTTACACCACCACGACGTACACCTGCTGGTGCAAACCAAGGATAAGCAACATTATCGCTTAATGCGATTGTACGCAACATGATATGACTTGGAGGAACAACGATGTCATTACCGTATAAGTCTGTTGTATAGCCCCATGGATAATATACACCAGTATTTGCATCTGTTGTAACTAGACCAACTTCGCCATCGCCTGTTGCATTATTTGTATTATTACCCCAGTTACTTAAACTTGTTGCATCGTTTGGTAAACGTGCAGGAGCATCTGCTACAATAAATGATAGTAATCCACGACCAGTATTTAAATTAACCAATGCGGATGTTGTTTCTAAATATCCTGGGCAACTTAATAAGTTAAATGTAACACTATCTTCGTTACGAATTTGTTGATTAGCGTTAATTGTAGCATTTAAAGCCGCTACAACAACAGCACGTTGAGCTTTACGACCAAACACGCCCACACCTAAATAATCATTAGCGGCATCTGTTACCCAACGATCTGGATAATAGTAAGTCATTACTGGGTTACCGGTAACGCTTGTATTATAGGCTTGTGTGTTTACATAACCTGAAACGTACTTTTTAACGTTAAAACTGCTACGGCGTAGATTATACAACAAAGTTCCCTTTGGATATAATTGTGCGTTTGGAGCGTCAAAGTCAACAAAGTCGCTTGATAATAATAATGCAATCGAATCCAGTGTATCAGCACCAGTTTTTACAGTATTTGCATTTAATGTTTCATCGCTCCAACGTGCATCGGCAAATATGATACCATTACTAGTTGTGTGATCTGTGTTGTTAATCAATACCCATGCTTTTGTTAAGAAATTCCAACGATAAATTGTTGGCCATGCTTCTAAATTACTTGAATTAATCCACAAATCACCATGTTGTAGTACACCGCCTGTACTGTTAGTAGTTGGTTGTGTTGAACTAATGATTGGACCGTTAGCATCAGTTTGTGTATAATTATTTGTATATCCAACACCCTGGTTAACAACAACTTTACCAGCAGTTGAAGTATAACCTCTCCAATGTGTACCATCATTGATTAAAATATCTACATCAGTGATTGAACTATTATACCATAATTGTCCGTTAACTGGTAATGTTGAAGGTGCTGTTGCACTAGGTGTAACCAATGCAGTACCGCTACTATTGGCTGCCGCCCATGCAGTAATGATATAGTAGTTTGCTGTTCCGGATGGATCAGCATAAAATTCATTATTAGTTCCTACAGTAAATATTTTACCAATAGGTAAATTAGTACCGTCTTGGATTCTAATGTCACCGCCTTGCGTATGGGTAATTGTAACTTGATTTGTACTTGTTACAGTTGCCACAACGTTTGCCAATGGAACTACTGCTGTGTTAATTGCGGCTGCCAATGCGTTTGCATCAGAGCTAGCACTGCCAGTTGTTGTAAAACTAACTGTTACATAACTTGGTAATGTTGCTGAACCAACTTGGCTAGATGAAAGAGCAAATGTAAATGAGCTTGAACCAAATGTACTATTTGTTATAATAGCACTAGTTGAACTTGTTATACCTGTTGATAAACGTTGATAAATTTTGTAATTTACATAAGTTGGATTTGTGATTTCATCATCGTTATATTTTACATATACTTGTCCAACTGGAATATTAATACCGCCGCCTGTTGGATCTAATGTTGCCATTGCCGCTTGATTGCTTGCAAATAACTGACCTACAGCTTGACGAATCCAACTTGCTGTTGTTGAATTATATAGTTCGATGTCAAAATTAGCACCTTGGTTTACTGGAGTTGTTTTAATCCAGATAGAACCAGTTGGGTAACCGTTAACACTACCTGAATTTGTATAAGAACCATAGTTAGGAACTTGATAGTGTGGAGCAATAGTCACTGTAGGAGCATAGTATGTCCCAGCGGCAATAATTTTGTTTGTACTGGTTAGTGTACCACTTAATACAATGTTAGCACCTGTTGAATATAAATTCAAATAACCGTTGATTACACTTGCTGTTACACCAGATACATGTGAACCTAATGCTGTTACTAATCCAGCGTATGTTGTTGCACCAGTTACTGTGTATCCATTAACAATTAATGTATCGCTACTACTAACTGTTGCGGCTGTGGATGCTACTGTACTTGTAGCAGTTGGCATACTTGCGGCCCAAGCTGTTGAACCAACTTGTACCCATGTGCCAGCTGTGCTTGCGGCGGCGGATGCTCCACCTGTGCCGTCGTTGGCAGTATTATATTGTTTGTACCATAACTGAGCTAGTGTTGTAGCTGTTACAACTGCATAACTACCGACAGCACCAAAACTTGGATTTGGAGCAAAAGTTCCAGTATTGTATAGACCAGATCCTGCGTTAATTACTGCTGGATTTTGTACTACAAAACTTTGACCGTTAGTTGCTGTAACTGCACTTGCGTTCCATTGGAAAACACCAAAACTTGTTGTTGCAGTATCCCACCAGTATGTACCATTTGATGGAAGTCCTACTGGAACTGATGCTGAACCAATTAATTGACTTGTATCAACATTGGCACGAACAACGTATGCTTGACTGCTAACACCTAAGAAACTGTAAGCGGCTTGTAGACCGTATTCATTAATTTCGCTTGCATTGATAGGATTGTTGCTAGCATCTGTTTGAAAGTATGGTACACCAAATGTTGCGCCTAAGTCTGCTTGACTTGTCAACAGGTATACGTTTCCAGCATTTGCCGCTAGTGTGCCTGGAGCAATACCTGTTCCAGCTGAATTCATTTTGTTTGCTTGAGTAGCAACTACGATAAGGGGTACGGTACCTGGTGCAGAAGGCGTGTAGAACGATTCGTTAACTACGGTTACGCTAATTCCAGGTGAACTTAATTGAGCCATTGTGTTATCTCCATGAGTACATGTTCTTAATGTATTTATGGCATTTTGGTAAATCAATGCTTATATAAGCCTACAAAAAGGCTCTAAAAAGGCTTAAATAAAATATGAGACCATTATGTTCATGCGGAAGGGCACCGGTAGCCATCAATTATTATAAAAACGGACAGACTTATTACAGAAGCCTGTGCGGTAACTGCCTACGAGGTGTCAAACTGCCTAGATGGCAGCAGGCTGGATACAAACTAAAACATACTTGCGACAAATGCGGGTTTAAAAGCCCGCACAAAGAAGTATTTAATGTGTTCCACATTGATGGAAATTTAGATAATTGTAAACAAACTAACTTAAAGACTGTGTGCGCCAATTGTCAACGGGTTCTTCATCGAGAAGGTGTTCAATGGCGGCAAGGGGATCTTGTTCCGGATTTATGAGAGTTTTTACTTGAGCGTATAAATCATCAATGCTACTATCATTAGAAAACACATAATCAAACTTAGTTCCAACCCAAGCAGTTTCACTAGCATGAATTCCTAGTTTTTCCATTCTAGTTTTAGCTAGCATCCAATTTATACATTTGTCGCCAGCGTTCATATCAGCGGCATCTCGATACCAGTCGGGTTCTGGACCACGCTTTACACGAATAACAATTCCGCCGGCATCTTTAATTGATTTAATTTCATTAGGAAAACGGCAGTCACTAATAACTATGTCATCTTTTGAGTTGCGTAGTTTATTCTCTAATGAAGCAATCCAAATATCATCATGGAAAGCCTTGCGACAAACTTCGGTACCCCAGTATTGTAATACCCAGCGTGGAGTTAATTCTGGCATACTTAAACGTTCTGCCCACCACGGATCTACTTGTTCGCGCCATTCACGAGCTTGTTTAGTGCGGCCTTCCAGCATAGTACGGTCCCAACCAAACACTTGTGCCACTGCATCTTTTAATGAATTTGCAAACGATTCTCGTCTAAATCCGTGAAAGTTAGTAAGATAATCAGCAATAGTATCCTTGCCTGATCCAATAAAACCACACACACCTATAATCATAGAGCCCCCTAATATTAGCTCTAGTATATAACAGTTTTATTACAAGGTCAAGAAATTTCTTAACCAGTTATAAAGTAATAGCCCGTTCCGCCAGAAATTAGATTCTCAATCTCTTTGTCTAATTTTTCTAATTCAGCTTTTGAATCAGTTAGCAAAGCGGTTCCATTTAAAGTAATAGGACTTCCAGGACCTGCAATGCTACCAAATTTGCTACGAGCTTCCCCTAGCATACCTTTGGCGGTGGCAAGTGCATAATCTTTTAACCATTGTTTAGCATAGACATCCTGTAGTAAAACCCAATCAGGACGATAGTTATAACTTTGAACAAGAATCTGTTCACCCTGGGCAAAAGGACGTTGTAAAATATTTAAAATATGCGTAGTTGGTTTCCATAAAAATTCAATATAGCTACCGAACATACGACCTACTAACTTTTGATATCCAGCAAACGCATCATAAGTTGCTAGACCGCCCATCATACTACCTGACATTAAATAGGTATTTGTATAGGCCAAATTAAATGGTTCAAATAATGTGCCGCCAGCACCAATACCGGTACGGGAACCGATAGCACGACGAAATACCTGACGTACCGTAATAACTTCGTCAGGTAATCTGTATTCATTTTGATCCTGTATTAGTTCTAAAAACAAATAGCTTTCTTCTACAGCATTTGGACTACGTTGACGATAGCGGTTTAATGCACGATCTAACGCAATTTCTAGATGTTTATTATCTAGCTCTACATCAATCATGCCGTCACCCAGCATAGTTTTGATATAATCAAACACTTTATTTCGCTCTTGAGTAGAATTGCTTTGCGTACTTGATGGCAAATCGTCCATATTTTTGTCCTCTTACTATATTTAGCTAACGATAAATATCAATATGCCACGATTATCCTTATACAAACCAGAAAAAGGCAACGACTATCAATTTATAGATCGTCAAGCTAGCGAAATGTTCACAGTAGGTGGAACCGATGTTTATTGGCACAAATTGTTGGGTGCAAATACCCAGGAAGCCAATGCCACTGCCGAACAGCCATTTTATCCAAATGATAATGTTACTAACATTCAAGATTTGCTTTTTTTAGAAAATCGCGATAGTAAGTATGAAACTGAAGTGTATAGAATTAGAGGCATGTATAACGTACAGAATATTGATTTTAATTTAAGTCAATTTGGATTGTTTATTGATAACGATACGTTGTATATGACTGTTCATATTAATGACATTATTAAAACTATTGGACGTAAACCTATTAGCGGAGATGTTTTAGAATTGCCGCATCTACGTGACGATTTTGCTCTAAACGATTTTGATGTAAGTTTACCTAGATATTATCAAGTTACCGATGTAGGCCGTGCAAGTGAAGGATTTAGTGTTACGTGGTTTCCGCATCTATATAGATTAAAACTTAAACGTATCAACGATCAACAACAATTTCAATCAATTTTTAATCAAGCCGCTACAGATGCCAATGGCGATCCAATTGTTGGAGCTAACGTTACTCTTAAAGACTTGTTGAGTACATTCAACAAAGAGATGGAAATTAATCAACAAATAGTTGCACAGGCAGAAGCAGATTCTCCTATGAGCGGATATGAAACTAGACAATTCTACACCTTGGCTGTAGATCCAACCACTGGAAAACCCTTACTAGAGACTGCTGACGAAACTACATTAGATGCAAGCCAAATCAATTATCTTGCTAATGAAAACAATGCTAAACCAGTTCGTCCTGGATACACAGGATATTTAATTGGTAATGGGTATCCTGCCAATGGTAATGCATTTGGGTTTGGTATACAATTTCCCGAAAACCCAGGCACAGATGATTTTTTCTTGAGAACAGATTTCTTACCTAACAGATTATTTCGTTTTGACGGACCAAGCAGTGCATGGATTAAAGTAGAAGATGCGGTTAGAATGAATATGACTAATAATGATACAAGATCAACATTAAAAACTGGCTTTATCAACAATACAAATTATACCTATAATGATCAAGTATCAAGTGATGTGATTTCATTAGCACTGGGCGACACACAAATCAATACTAGAATATTGTATGCAACAAACAATGCTATTCCTTATGTAGTATTTAAATTTGGTGTAACGCAATTAGAATATGCATTAAGTGATTATCCGACAATGTATAGTTCATATTTGTATACAAGTCCAGCAGGAATACAAACAACTTGTTTAAGAATCACATTGCCAACTATAAACAACACGCAACAAACCATACCTACTGCTGGTCAATGGACAGTTACACTATATAATACACGAGATGCACAACGATCAAGTTTATCAACTGCTCTCAAACCTAGGGCGGATCTATAATGCAGTGGTTTTATGACGGACAAGTAAGAAGATATTTGACACAAACTATACGAGTGCTCAGTAATTTTGTGGTCAAATATGGAGATGGAACACTACATCAAGTACCCGTAATGTACGGCGATGCAGATCGTCAAGTGGCCAGCATCATACGTCAAAACAGTGAAAATGCTGTTAATAGTATTCCACGTATAAGTGTGTATGTAACTGGTTTAGAACTAGATAGAAATAGGTTAGCTGATCAAACTTATGTAGGCAAGTTGCATTTTCGCGAAAGAGATATTAACGGAAATAATTATACCGGAAATCAAGGACGTAATTATACAGTTGAACGCTTGATGCCTACTCCTTTTCAATTAAAGATGAAATGCGATATTTGGACTAGCAGTACTGATCAAAAATTACAAATATTAGAACAAATACTAGTGTTATTCAACCCTAGTTTAGAATTGCAAACCACAGACAACTATATTGACTGGACTAGTTTATCAGTTCTTAATTTAGGAGATATCGTTTGGGATAGTAGACAAGTTCCTGTCGGCAATGATACTCCTATTGATATAGCAACATTAAGTTTAGATTCTCCTATCTGGATTAGTCCTCCAGTTAAGGTCAAACATCTTGGTGTTATTACAAAAATTATTACAAGTGTCTATGGGTCCGAAGGAACTTATCCGTCTGGGTATGTTGAAGGATTAGGAATAGATCCTGCACTACAATCTGATGGCACTAGTCCGTCATTTAGCAATTTGCTTGCTACTGAAAATGTTACAGTTACAGGATTTCCTATAGCAGTATACGACGGCCAGGCAACTTTGTTAGAATCAGGAGGAGGTGTTAATCCTCCAGAACCGACGTTGACTATTCCTACTCCGATCAGTAATCCTCAAAGTTGGGAAAGTGTATTCAATTTATTCCCCGGAAAATATGTTGCAGGTTCTAGTATGTTGTATTTGTTGCAACCAAATGGGACTTACGTTATAGGTACTATTGCTATTAATCCTACAAATCCTGCAATTTTACAAATTAATTATAATACAGATACATTGACTAGCAATACTGGAATTGATAGTAACGGATTTTTAAGTACAGATGTAAAAGATTACAATGCCGCTACTAGTTATCGACCAAACAGCCCTGGTACTTTTGATGCCATTATTAATCCTCAAACTTATACACCTAACAACCCAATAGCAGGTACACGTTATCTAATTATTGAAGATATAGGCAACACGACTAATACAAATCCTGCTGTCGTATGGGGCAGTTTAGTAGCTAATGCTAATGACATTATAGAATATACTGGTTCAGTATGGCAAGTTATTTTTCATGCCGCTCTAGAATCAGACACTATGGTATGGCAAACGAATATATACACTGGAGTTCAGTACTTGTGGAACGGGGTTGCATGGGTCAAGAGCTTTGAAGGTGAATATGGTGTGGGCCAATGGAAAATAATATTGTAAAAGATAGAATAGTTTGTAGTGGTGCATTATTTTATGCTAAATCTACACAACGATTTTTATTACTTCAAAAAAGTCACGGTAAACACGAAGGCACGTGGGGATTAGTCGGCGGGACAAACATCATAGGTGAAACACCTTGGCAAGGTCTTCAACGCGAAATTAAAGAAGAAATAGGTGCAGTGCCTAAAATAATTAAAACAATCCCATTAGAAACATTTGTCAGTAACGATAAAGTATTTAATTTTCATACTTATTTGTGTGTAATAGATAACGAGTTTGTTCCTGTCTTGAGTGACGAACACATTGGTTGGGCTTGGACTACTGTAGATCGCACACCTAAACCCTTACATCAAGGACTACGTAATAGTTTTAACAGTAAAACTATTCGTACCAAATTACAAACTATATTTGACTTAGTTGATCTAGTTTAATATCAAAGCCTTCGATATATTCTTTCATCAAGGCTGAATTGTGTGCCCAATACTGCTCGTATTCTCCAGTCTGCTGACACAATCTTACATATTTTTGAAATCTTTCCGATGTTTGTAAACGTTCTTTAGCCAGTGCTGTGACTGTATTCCAGAAAGGCGTATCTTTTTTGCAAGGACCTACATAGTTTAGTGCAACTAAATTCAACATATCTTCCATACTTTTAAGATAAGAAGTATTAATTCCTCTATTAAAATGCGGTGTTTGTAAATTAGTACCTTTAATTAATGTTTCAATAAACTCTACAGACAAATTTATATAAAAATGTAACGGCAATGCTTGTGCAGGTTCAAGAAAATATAGTCTGTTACCCATGGATAATATGCGTCCATTCATTGCTTCTTTTTTATAATACTGTCTCCAGCTAAATTTTCTTAATTTACTAGCATCAATATTTTTTAATTTAGAAAATTTTTCAATCGCTTCTTCCTGAGTTGTTATATTTTTATTATATAGATAACCAAAGGCTTTACGATGAGTTAATGGTACTCCAAACATCCAGCCGTCGTCATGTGGATATGCACTTGTTAAATCTTCGTTATACTCTTTAAAGTCAGGAAATAGTATTACTGAGTTAACTGTTTCAAATTTTGGAAATTCGTATAGTCCACTATCCATTTCTTCGGCCGACGGTGATCCTCTACAATCGATGATATAGTCAAATTTATGTTGCACTCCGTCGACTAATATCGATACGTGAGTATGATCTTGTGTTATGTCTGAGACATTACCGTGTATTTGAAAAAAATTATCGTATAATTTATCAAGTTTGTTGATAACAAATCCGCTAAATTTTTCACTGTTGACATGCAATCCTGTATGTCCATGCCTTACTAGGAAATTTTTATCATTAATATCTTCCCAGTAGTAACGAGTACCCCAGCGAAGGGTACCATCGAACTCTTTTAATTCTTCAGTAACAGAAAAATCAATAGCATGATAAAGTAAACTAGGCATTATAGGGCTAGTACTTTCGCCCACAGTAGTTACAGGAATGTCAGGATTGTATATGCAATACACATCTATGTGTTTGCATCTATGGAATTTAAATTTATCAAAAATTGCAAGTAATGAAACGGCGCTGGCGGTACCACTACCTATAATGCCTATTTTCATAAAAACCTTATTGTACGGTTATAACGCAGTCGTCTGATCCTGACCAATATTGAAAACCACAACTTACTGTGATAGTGTCACCTGGAACAAGATGTGTTGCAATTAAACGAACAGTTCCTACACCGTTGACTGTTTGTACTTGTTGTTTATTCAAGTGACCTGCCGTAGTTTTTAAATATATAGTTGCATTGTGATCCGTTATAGGCAATCCATGCTCAGAGCTTGTTTTTGCTGGGGGATTTAAATCGGTAGGAGTTCCTAAGTAAAACGGTAAATCGACATAGCCGTCTGGGCTGACAGTAGCAGTCTTATTTGTAAAATAAACTTTTGGCATAGTATATACGATTCTGCCAAGCTCGTCGGTGATTACATTTGTGAATTGTTCGCCTGACGATATTCTTACTAGGCCAGGATCGCTATCGCCCAACGCAACCATCATGTTCCAATCTGATGGATTCATTTCTGCAAACGGAATAGAAATTAAAATCATAGGACTATTCTTTTGCAAAGACATTGCCCTAACTGGATTTTTCTTATGTAGTTGTGAATTGGCTACTAAATTGTATAATGGGATACCTGTTCTTGTATTCAAAGCAGTTTGTTGAACGTATCTTACATTTAAATTTCTTACAGTAACTTGGTCAGCTGGGTGAGTGATTGCAAAAATAGCATGATCTGAAAATCCCTCATTGTTGGTAATATCTGTCCAATTTATTTCTCCAGAAATTCCTGCTGTTACACCAGGATAGACTCCTGAAGTTTGACTATAAACTCTATGTGTTTCTGTTTCCCATGCAAATTCGTCAGCAGGGCTTGGATATCTAACTCCGGCTACTTTTCTAGCAGTAACGGTATTATCTGCTAAACTAGCCCATTCCAACTGCAATTCTGATTTTTTATAGGCATCAAATACTGTCCACTGAAATCCAGTGTCAGTAAATTTTATATCTAGTGCTATCAACTGCGAATGTTGAAACTGTATTAAATTTTGAGTTAAATTCATGATCTGCTATTCCTTATTCCTGTTCAGTATTTATCAAGGAACTCTTACCGTAAACTTCGACATTGTCGATTACAGCAACTTTTTCACTGACAATCTTAATAGGTATTATTTTTTTCTTTTCTTCTTCGTGTTTGAATACACCGCCCCAGATATCTTGGCGCTCTAATGGTAATCCTTTGCCCTTAATATGGTAAGGAACATAACCACCTGTTATTTTTTCAATACTTGCGGCAAACAATGGTACGTTATCGCTATAGGCGTTATTGCAACTTGTAGTCCAGAATTCATCTGAAAGGAACATACATGCACCTTTACAAATATGCAACACTGGACAACTTGGACATTCTGCACGATTACTCCAGTGTGTACTAGTAGTAATTTTTACGTCCTCGATCTCAGTAATCTTACCACCTAAGTGAGGTTCTCCGTTTTTGTTAATTTCGATAGCACTGACATTTTGGCAAGTAATTACATTGCCGTTTAAATCAAATGCAACGGTTCTTTCGTCATCCATGCCGCATTTTTGACCTAAATAGTCTGCTTGCTGATGGGTCAATACTGATTCTGTGAAATTATCAACTTTTTGTAATATGTTGCCAAAGCCGATTTCACCGTTAGATCCGTAAATTTCTCCGAACGCGATTTTTCTAAATTCGAAATGATCTTGTTTAGTTTGTAAACTGTGTTGTAGGCCATCGGCATCATATGCATCTACAAAGGTACCTTCACCTAAACTAACATTGGGATCATTTGTAAAATTAATAAAATAATCAAATATAGCTTTACGACTAAGATTTTGTCTGTTTAACATTGAGTTAAAACTGATGCGATTTAAAGGACGCAAAATCTGGTATAAATCTAAAATAATTTCACGTTTCTTAGGATCTGCAAATGGATCTGGTCCGCGTACATGTTGTCCTGGCCCGTCATGACTGATAGCTACATGGAATTCCATACTGTATAGCCAAGCACAGATTTCTTCTGTTAAAATACTACCATTAGTAATAATACTAAAAACTGGTTTCTTTCTCCAATCTTTAAAAAATTCTGCTACTGCTTCGGCCAGGGGTTTTAATGTCTTCCAGTAAACTAAAGGTTCACCTCCCCAAAATTCAACTCGTAAACCGTCTTCTTCGTTAAACTCTAAAGTCTTAAACATTTCCATAAAATTTTCAATGTCTTTAGCATTAGTTTCACGTGGGCGTTCCACAAATTTTTGACTGCAATAATCACAACTATAATTACAACTTAATCCTAGTTGAATTTTTACGTGATTAGTACTGCGAGATTTAATTAAAGGACGATCTTTATCAAATGGTTTGTATGGTACTCGATTTTCAAAATTATTTGCATAAGCATCGGGATACTCATAGACGAATCCTGTTTCATCGCTTAAGACATTTTTTTCGTTGTCATAGAAGAACGTTCTTAGATCAGGTGGGTTTGATCCAAACTTTTCTGTCAGTATTTCAAAAATCATAAGATTCCTTGTGGTATATTAGCAGTTACAGTTACAGTTACAATTACAGTTACAATTACAGTTATAATATACGTTGGTATTAATGTTACAGTTGTAAGTGCAGTTGCAATTACAGTTGTTTTGTAACCAGTTTTGACCATCGCAATTTGTGCAATTGATGTTATTACAATTATAACAGTTTGTACAGCAAATGTTACCACAATTACAATTATTTGGACAATTTCCGTTGTTGCAATTACCCTTGTTATTTGAACGATAGTATGCTCTGTTACGCATTTCGTTCATAGTTGGGTAACTATCACGTTGTCCTGGAATTACATATCCATTAAGATTACTCAAATTGCTGTATGGACTGCTGTTAGGCAGTCCAATTTCGCCGTCAATTTGACTAATATAAATAGGACTTGAAGGAGTTGTCATCGTTTATTCCTTGTTAATCTGTGCTTTTAATTCTTTAACTTGGCTTGACAATTCCTTAACTGCTTCAATCACTAATGGTAATAACTTTTCGTACTGAACTGTCATGTACTTAGCGTCGATTGGAGCTGGTTTGATAATTTCTGGCAGGATTGCATTAACTTCTTGAGCAGAAACTCCAACTTCACGTTGAACAGTATATCCCAAATCCTGAGCAGTTTGGTTAGCTTCAAAGTAAAAACCATTTAATGTTTCTAACTTAGCAAGAGCATCTTCAATTTTGCCCAAACGTGTCTTTAATCTGTCATCTGAGTAGTAAGCAACAATGTTGTTTGCCGCATAAATTGTACCACCACCACCGTTAGTGTTAGTACCAACGCCTAGCGAACTAAAATAACCATATGTACTACCAGCATTCATTGTACCGCCGCCAGTTAAGTTAAACGCTGTTACGCTATTCATTGTGAAAGTTGTAATACCGTTAAAAGTAACTGTACCACCAGACTGTCCAACTGTAAAGTTAGTGTTGCTGATTGTAGCAGTACCACCGCTAGCACCAATGTTAACTGCTGAACTTGCTCCAGTAAACAAGTTACCTGTACCAGCGTTGGTTGCAATGTTAACAGTACCAGTAGCTTGACCGTTGGTCAATAAGTTAAAGTTAACGTTGCTACCACTTTGAATACCAAATGTATTAGAAGTATTGATATACAACCCTTCTGAACTAACCCAAGCTGGGTTACCGCCACCGCTTGTTGGACCTAATGTACTGCTTGCCCATTGTAATGTGTGATTACTAGTTCCATATAATAATATGCCGCCGCCGTTGGCAAATGTATCAGCACTACCTGGAGTAATAGCTGTAATTGTACCAGCTACAGGAGTTGTGCCGCCTGTTACTGTTACCTGAATACTAGTTCCACTTACAATGTTGCTTATTACATAACTTGTACCGCCGCCGCCTAAACTACCTGTACCGTTAGTTGCACTAACAGCTTGACCGTTTACCAAGTTGGTAGTGTTGGGCATACCGGTAATAGTTGCAATCCAAGGACTGTAGTTAACGTTGCTTACAGTGAATGTTAAGTTGTTAGGACTATTAGTACCACCAAGTAAGTTACCACCAATAGTAATTGTATCATTGATTGCATAGTTACTTCCTGGATTAACCAATGTAATTGTAGTTACACCAGTATAAGTTGTACCTGACCCAGTTGTAGTGATGTTAAAAGTTGCACCCGATCCGCTACCACTTGTAGCAAATTGTCCAACACCACTGTATGTACCTGCACCAGTTACTTTTGTACCAGTAATACTTGTAAATGTTGTACTACCGCCTAACGCACCACCGATAGTTGTAACAGTACCGCCACCATAAGTAACTGGATTAACATATCCAATTTCAATATTTTTATCTTCTGTACGTACTGAACTAGAGTTAAGAACAACTGTTCCGCCTTTTACTAACAATTGATTGTTAATAGTAGTTGTACCAGTGCTAGAACCAATATTGATACTAGTTGCCGCGCCTGCAAAGTTAACTGTCTGAGTATTTGTATTGTAGATATTGGTGGTACCAGTATTGGTACTAATCAAATCAGCTGAAAAAGTTCCGTTAATACCAAATTGATTACCGCCTGGGAATGTAATTATACTATAGTTAGTACCATCAGATCCAATAATACAACTAGATCCTGCTGGCATGGCCAATAAGTTTGTACTAGAACCACCTGGTCCGTTAAACACCGGAGAACTAGGACTACCAGCAATATATCCGCTAGGAGCAGAAAGTGTAACAACACCACTAGTGTTGTTAAAATAACTTTGCGACTGTCCTAAAAATAATGTTGGTCCTGGGATAACCACCGTGTACGGTGCAGATCCTTGAAATTCTGTGTAACCACCTTGTGCAGGTGTTAACAGAGTTTGTGCTCCGGAAACAATTTCTGTTGCCAGCGATGTATTATAACGTGCCATGTTTTATTCTCTCTTATACTAATTATGATGTCGATGTTTCAATTCCGTAAACGTTAACGTTTACACCAGCAACGCTTGAGCTAGCAACAATGTTTGCACCAGCTGCCATTACAATTCCTGTACGTTCAAACACACCATAACCAACTACTGTTGTTAAGTATTCATATGCTTCACTGGCAACCTGAGATGCCGCAGTACTTGCACCTATATATAATCTAATAGTTGCCGCAGAAGCTGTAGTGTTTGTAAATGAAATGTTATAAACACCGTAGTAACCGGTTGGTACTGTATAGATTAACGAATAAGTAGACTGTGTACCTGCGTTCAATTGTGTCGTTGCTTTATTTCCTGATCCTGCCATGTTATTTCTCCGTTTTTATTTTATCTTGATAAGAAGAATACGGTAGCTACAGGAGCACCGTCAATTCCGCCTGTGAACAGCATCTTACTGCTAACATAAATTTGATTACCATTTAGGTTACTAATAGTATTACCAGCTATGTATATCTGTCCTGCCGTTAGTGTATTTACGTTCAAACTACTTGATCCGCCACCAATTTGGGCTGTGATGTAAGATTTAATAGCTTTTTGTGTTGGTAAAATATTGTCACTATTAGCAGTAAAGTACGGATCTGTACTAAATTGCGTAATCGTTGCACTATTTACACCTAAACTTACTGAACCTAGTGTCAAACTCTGTAATCCAGCTAAGTTAAATGCGTTGGCATTCAATGTAGCTGTACCAGTCGCTTGTTGAACTCCAAACAAGTTACCAACGTTAAAGTTACCGTCTTGGTCAGTTGATGTAAAGAATACGCGACCACCAATATTTGGATATGTTTGGTTAGCCTGAATTGCATTTGCATCAGTAACGTTTGGATAGTTAGTTTGTGTTTGGTTACCTGAGCCAACATACAAGAAGTCATGTCCAGTTAAACGTGTTTGACTGTATTTCAATCTTGTAGTAATCAATGCACCGTTCGGTGGAGCAAGATAAGTTGTTAGACTTGGACTTACTTGGAATGTAGCAGTATAGTTACCTGCTTGTCCTAATTGATTACTTGTAGCAACTAGTTTGTACCATGCGTTAGAAATACTGCTGAACTGTACGTTAGCACCTGCGGCAGGTAATGCATATAAATTAGCAACGTTAATAAATGCTGTATTCTGGTAGATATCAGCATATCCATCGCCAGTAATACTTGCTGTTGCTGTTGCATTTCCAGCACCACGACATGGGAAACTTGGGTTACCTAACACACCATCACCTGTACGTACACGAGTTGGTGCTTTGTTAACTTGGTTAGGATCGGTAATAGTTAATGTTGGTCCTGTTGTATATTGCATACCAGTTGGAGTACTTGTTGTTAATGTAACACTAGTACCAATTGTTGCCAATGCAGATGAAGTTGCAACTTGGAATGTAGTAGATTGAATTGTTGATCCAATTACATAGTAAGTTGTTTGTGTGCTTAATCCGCCAGAGCTTACAGTATTGAATTCAATTGGTTGTAGATTATACATGTTTTCTGTTTGATCTACAGTAATTAAATTCAATGGTCCAACTGTACCAGCTACTGATATGCTACTTGCAGTACCTGCATTAAATGGACTACCATAATAAGTTGAACTGATAGTTAGTGTTGTACCTGAACTTGTTACTTGTACATAATAAGTTGTGTTTGCAACTACGTTACCAAACCCAGTAGCAAATGTAATTGGTTGGCCAATTGTTAAATTGGTTGCACCGATTGTAATTGAATTTCCAGATACGGCTGTTACGGTAACTGTTGTACCAGCAACATACGTAGTTCCAGTAACAACACCTTTAGCAAATCCACTGCCTGGTTCAATCATACGTATTTCAGTTAAAGCACCACTAGCTACTTTTGTACGTGCCAACGGTGTTGCACCGGTATGAATACTTGCCGCTACTGTACCAGATTGGTTACTTGCGGTTACCCATAGTGGTGTGTAACCAGTTGTTGTAACTAATGGATTACCAAATGATGGAGTGATCCAACTTGCGTATGTTGGCAATGTTTGCTGTGTCCAGTTGATACCGTCCCAACTTGTTGCCGCGATGTTTGTACCAATTGTACTTGTCCATGCACCTGTGTCATTAACTAATGTAATTACTGGAGATAAAGTACTACTTGCACTTACAGTAATCTGATTGCCTGCAATACTAGCAATATAGTATGTATTACCTGAAATCAAGTTACCAAATAATGAACCTGCTTGTGCAGTCCAAGATCCGCCAGCGTTAGTAACTACCGCATTGGTTCCACCATAAATTGTACTTACTGATATTAGTGTACTTCCAACAATTTCAGTAATGAAATATGTCGAGCCGGATGTTAATCCACCAAATGTTGCACCTTCAGTTACTGACCATGATCCATTTCCGTTTGTTACAGTTAAGTTAGAACCGCCATAAGTTGTACTTACAGTGATTGTACCGTTTACACCCGGAGTTGGAATGCTTGTAACGTAGTATGTTGTACCGCTTGTAATACTACCAAAAGCGGCACCTGCTACAAATGTCCATACACCTGTACCGTTAGCAATAGTTACCGATGAACCATTGTATACTGTACTAATTGTAATATTACTGCCTGCTACACTAGTGATATAGAATGTAGTACTAGCTGTTAAATTACCGCCGCCTAATGTCGCACCAGCTGTTACGCTAACACTTTGACCAGTAGTTGTTACTAAAGTCAAATCACTTGTGGCACCATACACAGTACCTACAGCAAGCTGGTTAGTACTAATAGTTTTAGTAATATAATATGTGTTACCTGAAATCAAGTTACCTACGTTAGTAGCAACTGTAAATGTTTCACCAATTAACATACCGCTGTTAGAGTTAACAGTGATAATGTTTAATGTACCTGTAATACTTGTACTAGTTTGTGTAAATCCTGAACTTGTACTTACGTTCCAAGTACTACCGTTACCACTACCAGATATATTTGATATAATATATGTTCCAGCAGGAATACTACCACCTGAAATAACAGCTCCTGGAGTGATTGTACCTGCACTCAAAGTACCAACAGTTAATATACTGTTAGTAATACTAGAACTTGATAATGTAAATGATCCGTTAGTTGTAGCAGTTAATGTAGTTGTTTGACTAACTGCTGTGAACACAATAGTTTCACCTTGTACTAAACCAGTAGTTGAGTTCAATGTAATTGTGTTACCAGTACTAGATGTAGAAGTAATATTACCAGTTTGGGTCACTGCTGTAAACACGACTGGAGCACCTACCGCCATACCAACAGTTGTACCAACTGTTAACAAGTTACCAGTAGCGGCTGTTGTAGTCAATGTTGTGCTAACAATATTACTCGTAAACACTATTGGTTCGCCCACTGACATACCGGCTGTGTTTCCAACTGTAATTGTATTTTGTGTACCAGTGATTGCACCAGCTGCCGCTGTTTGACTTGGAGTAATTGTCCAGCTTTGTCCGCCAATTGTCTGAGCACTTGAAATAGTTAATGCACTAGTATTCAATGTGTATGTACCAGTTCCGCCTGCTGTATAGAAGTTATAAGTACCAGTAGCATTTGACCCAGCAATAGTTGCCGCCGCGCCTCCTGCGACTCCCACGGCTAATGGAACTGTTGTACTACCAGGAACATATGAACTTGCTACTACTGTTCCTGATGGGATGCCTGTACCAATAATTAATTGGCCTGCTACGATACCTGTTCCAGTATTAACAACAAAAGAACTTGCACCAATAGTACCACCAGATGCCCAACTTGGACTTGCTACTGCACTTGCAGAGCTTGTATTTTGATATGCAATATAAGCAGTCAATCCGCCTGTTATTGTTGTAGATGGAACTAATGAGCCAGTGTTAGCTACCCATGCATTACCGGTTACAGTAACACTGGTTACTAAACTAGTAGTGCTAATAAAGTATTGTCCAGCAGTACCAGGAATATAACCGTTGTATGTTCCGCCACCGATTGTTGCATATAATGGCTGACTTAATGTAATTGTTGTGTTGGTTGCAACTGAAACAGCAACTACATAAGTGTTATAGAACAAACTACCGCCAGTAATTAATTGTCCTACAGCGAATCCAGTCGATGAACCAGATATTACTAGTGTAGTAGTACCAATTGTTCCGCTTACTCCTGTACCTGTACCTACCGCACTACTTGTAGTACTGATTTGTCCAGTAATATATGTACCAGCGGTAATTGTACCAGTACCGCCTGTACTAGCCAATACCATACCTGGTATTAATGTATTATTGTTGATAGTACCAGTTGTTGTAAGTACATATGGTGTGCCTGTCAATGCAGTTGAACTAACTACTGTTGCTACGCTGACAATCCACTGACCGGTTGAGCTAGTTGGAGTTGTTGATGAACCGTATGGTGCAACAATAGTTGTGCCAGCTGTAACACCTGTACCACTTAGAATATAACCTGGTTGAATACCAACACCGCTTGGTGTTGAAGACACAGTTAAAATACCTTGTCCGTTAACTATAGAAACACTACCGTTGAATGTAACTACTGTGCTTGGAGATGCTGTTCCAGTAATTGTGCTACCTGAAGTAGTTGGATTTGAAACAATATAAGTAGCACCAGTAGTTATATTTGTACCGCTCAACTGACTACCTGTTGTAATTACACCAGTAGTTGTACCTGCTGGTACAAATACACCAGTTTGTACACCACTTGGATAGTACGTGTTCCAAATGTATGAACTTGTAGTGTTAAATTGTGCGCCAGTTAATGCCATTCCAGGTTGTACACTATAAGCACTGGTTGTACCAGTACCAGTAACTGTACCGCCAATGGTCAATATAGATCCTGCAATCGTTGACGATGTTGAATTAAATGTATTGCTACCAGTAATGTAAGTTCCTGATGTCACATTTGAACCAGTCAAATACATACCTAGTGCAAACGGACCTAAACCAACTGGTGCAGTTAATGTTGTACCTGCGTTGCCTGCAATACCGTTAGAAATAAACGATGTTGACAATCCAATTGCTGTTGCATTAATTGTCTGACTAGCCACTGTAGTTTCAGTCACTGCTGTTGGAACAATAGTATTTCCTACGTTCAAACCGGCTGTACTGCTTAATGTAATCAAGTTACCACTTGAAGTAGTAGCTGTCATTGTAGGAGTTGGTCCTGTTGCTGTTGCAAAGAACTGTCCTTCTCCGTATGAGATTCCCCAGTTTTGTGCTAATGGTAAGTATGTACCGTTATTTGCTACACTTGAGTACCAAGTTACACCACCGTTGTTGCTGTATGCAACAATATTGCTACCTGCGGCTACTGCAACAAAACGTCCGTTACCATAAGTTACGCTAGACCAGTTAGCAACTGACGGTAATGCACCACCAGTAGTCCATGTTAAACCGTTAGTACTGTAAGCTGTTGATGTACTGTTAGTTGCGATAGCTACAAACATACCTGTAGTTGTTGCACTAGATCCTGGTCCAGTCCAGCCAAATGCCACAGATGTAAACGCTTGTGTTGCACCGCTTGGAGCTGTTCTGCCAGTCCATGTAACACCGTCTGGACTAGATGTAATAATAGCACTGGCATTAGATGTTGTTCCAGTGTAACCAACTGCAACATAAATTCCGTTACCATAAGTTAAACTGTTAAATCCAGCGGATGGAAGTGCGTTACCAGAAGTCCAAGATGATCCTAAATTAGCTACTGTACTATAAGCTGTTGCTGTAGTTGTTGTAGAAATTGCAACAAATTTAGCACTAGTATCTAATATTGTAATAGTAGGAGTTGCAGTATAACCGTAACCAATGTTAGTAATTGTGTAACTGCTGACACCGTAATCTGTCAATGTTGGAGTTGCAGTTGCGGCAGTACCTACGAATGTCAATGACACACCATATGTTCCTGCAGATCCTGTACCTGTTGTAAACGTTGGAGCAGTTGATGAAAATGTTCCGCTCGATGTTGCTAGGTAATAGTTTGTAGCTTGAGTTGCACCACTATAATAGTAATAGTATGAGCCACTTGTTGCACTCGAACTTCCACTCCAAACAGTTCCACTAAATGGAGCACTGATTGTTACGCTAACGTTTCCGCTATTGAAATAATTTTTACCCCAAGTGATAGGAGTAATCGCAGTAATAGCACTAGTTACAACTGTTACAGTCGGTGCTGAAGTATATCCAGAACCATTAACTGTAATAATAACTGATTGAATTACTCCGTTAAGAACAACTGCTGTTCCTTGGGCACCGGTACCGCCACCACCTGTAAACAATAATGATGGAGCAGTATTATAGTTGTAACCGCCGTTAATTACGTTGACTCCAACTACTTGTCCTAAACTTGTTCCAGTACCAATCACTGCTGTCAACTGAGCACCAGATCCGCCAAATCCACCTAGTGTTACTGTTGCGGCAGCACTTTGACCTCCACCGTAAACAACGTTTGTAAATGCAGAAGCTGTTAATGCACCACCTGGAGTCCATGTTTTACCGTTAGTGCTAATTGCAGTCGATGTACTACCATTGGCAATTGCTACATAATTTCCAGCACCGTATGTAATACTTGACCAGATTGCTGTAGCTGGTAATGTTCTTGCTGTTGCGGCATAACCTGGACCTGTGAATGAAACATAAGGTTCAATAATATATGCTGTAGTTAAATCTAATGTGTTAACTATAGGAGTACCTGGTACAACATGATCCCAACCAGCGGCATATAAGCTGACTGTTTGTCCACTAGTTGCTGTTAAACCAGTAATTGCAGAACCGCCTGATGTTAATGCTAGTGTAAACTGAGTTGTACTTGAAATAGCCTGTACATAATAAACTTGATATGCAGTCAAATTCATATTAGTAGCGGTTGTACTCAAGTAAATTGGCATACCAACATATAATGTTGCAGTACTTGCCACAGTTAATGCAGTAGTACTTGAACTGGTAACAGTTAAGGTTGCAAATGTTGTACGAATAATTTGTGCAATTTTACTACCGTTAGTATAAGTTAGTATTGACGCATATTGTCCAACACCTGTACCAGCAGTAATTTGTACTTTCATTCCGTTATATGAACCAGTCAATGCTACGTCGGCTGCCGCAATAGTAATATAACCTACTGCACCGCCTTGGCCTACGTTAACAGAACTTACATAACTTGAACCGCCAACACCTAAACCATTGTTTAAGTCAATTAAACGTGATTCAAATACACCAGCATCACGGAACTCATCTGCAAAAGAAAGAATGTTATAACCTGATCCACTAATTGTTGGTATAGCATTGGTGTAGTTTGTACCTGCATTTTCGTATTCTAAACGTAAAATTTGTGTTGTACTATCTGTAACCACGTTAGTAACTTGAGGTCCGTAACTTCTGTTATTTACAGTACCGTAAATTGGAGTTTCAAATGTGTCAACACCTTCGGCAACTACACCGTATGTACCATATGAACTGTTACCGTTAGTAGCACGAATGCGTCCTCCTAATTCACTCATGTATCCAGCGTAGCTGTAGTAGTTAAACACTGAAACAAGTTCTGATAATGAACCTGTTCCAGTTGTCCACCAACCGATACCATCGCCGATAACACAAGTATAGTCGTTTGCAACCATTGATTTGTATCCACCGGCATGCAATGCACCGTCAACTTTGGCGCCAACGCAAGCGTAACCGAACATTGTACAATTTTGTACGAATGTTGAACGTGCATAGACCCATGCATTTTGATCGTTTGGTCCAAAGCCTGGATCTAAACTTGCATACGCACCTGCTGTTGGTCGACGTGTTCCATAAGCATTTGCTGTACTTAAAACACCAGTCAATCCGTTCATAGTTTGATTACGAATACCACATGCATTTCTTACTAGATAGAAGTTTTGTGTTGTAGATCCTGCCACCGCGTTAACATAAAGTTCTGCGGCACGCATTGATTTCCAGTTACCTGTATAATTAATATCATAAATCAACGCATTGATAAAGTTTGTTGTATCGCGTACACACTTAGCATAGTTATAGTAGTAGCCTACAGTTAAACTTCCTAACGAACCTGTTGCTAATGTAAATGTTGTTTGTGTACCTGTGCCATATTGAGTTGCACTGATAGTAAATGTTGTTGAGCTTGGCACAGTTAAAACATAATAAGTAGTACCAGCAACAATATTGCTTGAACCAACAGTACCAGTAAACACTACTGGGTCATTTACTAATAAATTATGTGCGCCACTTGTATTAACAACACTACCAGATGTTATACTGGATACTGTACCGCCGTAACTTGCTACTGTATAAGCAGATGCTTCTGCGGCCAGGAATGGAATGTTAGCACGAAGAATTTCTGTGCCTTGAATTGTTAGAACGTTATCATTGTAAGTTAATGAACCATTAATCATTGGATTATTTAAATATGGCCATGTCACTGTTGCTCCAGCAGTGGTTGTAGCTGACATACCAGTTACTGTATTAGTAATTGTGTATGCTGTACCACTCTTAAAGCTGTTGGTCAATGTTAATGTTGCGGCAGGAACTGTTACAGTAATACCAGTAATTGTTCCACCTGATGTTGTTGATGTTACAGCACTTCCGCCTAATGTTGCTGACAATTGGAAAGCTGTTGATGTTGGATTACCAATAATATAATATGTTGCACCACTAGTATAACCAGTGATACTACCAGCTGAGAACGTACCAGTAATAACAACTGGCTGTCCTACTGTTAATGTTACTGAACTTGTTGCACAACTGAATACACCTGTTGTACTAGTAATTGCCAATGTGCTTAATGTTGCGGCAGATTGCAATGAATTAATCCAGTATGTAGTATTATTCCATAGTCCGCCTGCGTTATTGAATGCCATTGTCATTGTACCAGTTGCTGATATCAATGCCACATTACCGCCACCAAATGTTAAACTAACAGTAATTGTACCGTTAGTTCCAGGTGTTGGGATACTTGCAATATAGTATAACTGGCTTGGAACAATATTACCAAATACTGTACCTGTGAAGTACACTTGCTGTCCAACTGATAAGCCTGTTGTAGTTGCAACTGTAATTAAATTGCTGGTTGTTGTAGTAGCTGTTGCTGTTACAGAACCTAAAGCTGGTAAACCTGAGAATGTAATTGGCATGTTAGTTGGCATACCTGCTGTACTTCCAAGTGTTACAATATTGCTAGATGTTTGTACACCAGCTACTGTAGTTGAATAACTACTTGATACAAATCCTAATGACAATGTTAAACCTTGTCCTGAACTTGTAGTTGTTGTTGCTTGTGCGGCACTGTATAAACTTGTGTTGTTCCAGTTACCACCAGATGTTACTGTTACAGATGCGATAGTATTATAGTATGTACCAATAGTTACTACGCCAACTGCTCCAGTAACTGTACCACCTGTAAATGAACCAGGTGTTCCCGCCACTGCATTTGCATAACTGCTAGATAAACTTACAGTAAAACTGTTGTTTACACCAGTTGTTACATAATATGTGCCTGCTGACATACCGCCTGCGGCTGCCGCAAGAGTAACAGATGTACCTTTAACTAATGTTTGAGCACTACTAAATGTTGCTAAACCACCAGCAGTAATGTATGTGATAGTTTGTCCAGTAGTTGCTGGAGTCAACGATACTGAGAATGTAGCTGTACCGCCCGATGTTGTTACAGTAATTACGTCTGCTGTACCATAGGCAATAGTCTGTGTACCTGCAAGAATTGCTGAACCAACAGTATTAAACGCTACTTGTCCATTGATCTTAGTTACGATATCATCAATCAATGTTTGTGCTTGAACTGTCGAACCTGCACTTGCAATTTGTTTTGCTTTAAATCCAATAAATGTTATTGCACCGGTTGTTGCATTCAATTCTTGGTTTGTATTTGCCACTAATGCCAACGCACTTGCGTTTAAACGATTAAATGCACGACCGCATGCAATACTATTAAAGTTAGTACCAAATAAAACATCCCAAGCTAATGCCAATGCAATATAACCAGCATCGCGTTGAGTTAATGATTGACTGATTGGATATGCTTGATAATATTTTTGAACCCAAACTTGAGCATCGCTTGCAATTTCGGTTTGTCTTGCAATTAAATTATTATATGCTGTTTGTAAGTATTGATTGGTTACTAAGGCATACGCACCGCTTGTTACTGGTGTGAATGTTGACAATGCTGTAAATGTTGTACCAGTATTGCCACTAGTACTCAACGTATAAGTACCTGCACCGTTAGCTGGATAGAATAAGTATGCACCTGTACCGCCAGTTGACGTAAAGTTTTGTGGAGCACCAAACGCATTAACTACGGTAATACTTGTTCCGCTAATATATGATGAGCTAACATAAGATCCAGCTGGAAGGTTAGTACCTGTAATTAATTGTCCTGCCGCAATACCTGTTGCACTTGAAACCACAAATGTATTAGTACCAGCTGATCCTCCGCTGGCTAATGTTGTAGCCGCTGTTGCACTTGCAGAACTTGTTAATTGATTAACAATATATGTACCTGCCACAACACCTGTACCAGTTAACATAGAACCAATATAAATTCCATTACCTGTTCCTGAAGTAACAGTTAAAGTTGTACCACTCACACTACCGACTAGTGTTAATGTAGTTGCATTACTTGTAGCATTTTGTAACCAGTAAATTACATCACCAACGCGGCCTGCGGCAAAACTTGCGGCTGCGGCTGAACCTGCTGAACCGCCAGTTGACTGCGTTACAGAGTTACCGCTTGTTGCTGTTACACTTGTACCTGTAACTATCTGACTGATAATTGCTTGTAAACGTTGTAGTGCTCCAACAGTTGCGGCATTGTATGATGCTAAGATTTGTGGAATTTGTAAACTGTAATAAGAGCTACCATTAATAATACTTTGATTATTACAACCATAAGTCATATCGTACTGTAGGCCATCTAATACGAAACCGATATCACGTAATGTTTCTGTTTGGTTTGTACCGCCAAATGTTGTCCACACGCTACTATAATATGTATTTAGATATGCGGCAATTTCTGCTTTGATAAACAAATAGTTATTTTGAATCTGTGTTATACCGTATCCAAATCCTACTAGATAACTTGTATTGTATCCAGTTAATTGTGGGATAGTGATTGCAGGAGTCTTTGGAAGACCGTTATAAATCATATCATTAATTAAACTAACACTTGTGTTAATTTGATTAACTACGGTTGTGCTTCCTACATCGCCTGCTGGTAATCCAGTAGCTTGGCCACTTACAACTCCGCCACTTACATAAGATGCAGAAGTAGTGGAAGTATAACTCACACTATTAGTTGTTACAGCAGTTACAATGTAACTTCCGTTATAACCAGAAGGGTTTACACTAGTTACAGTAATATATTGATTTACGTTAAATGGTGCAGATGTCTGTGATGCAAAAGTTAATGTTGCAACAGAACCAGTACCGCTTGCACCTGTTACAGTCAAATACTGAGTATTACCCGATGTTGGTGTAATTGCAGTATTTTGTAATAAATTTGGAATTAAACTTTGAATACGTGTTAACGAATTGATTGATCTTGTTTTATCATTAATCATATTCAAATTTGGACCTGCTGGTTGAACTACGGTACCACGTAATTCGTCACCGATAATAGAAGTGTATGATGGAACTACAATTGGTAGTACTTCATTATATGTTCCTGTCTTAACAAAAATAGTTGTGTTTGGTGTAGCCGCTGGCTGTACGTTTGTTGTATAACCAAGAGTCAGTGGGCTAGTGATAATTGAAATTAAATTAGCTACTCTTGCAACACCAGTAAGTTCTGCTGTATATCCTGTATTGATTTGTTGTGTTGCTCGTGCAACGTTAACTGTACCGCCACTTACATAAGAAGTAGTTGTTGTGCTTGCATAACTTACACTTGTTAATGTACTTGCAACAACAATGTATGTGCCGTTATATCCGCTTGGGTTGACCCCTGCAACTGTAATAAATTGTCCAACAGGATAAACATAAGGTTGTGTTGCAAATGTAATTGTTGCAACTGCGCCAGTACCGCTAGCACCAGTAATAGTTACACCTGGCCATACTGTACTTTGATAGCTTACTGCGGCCGATGTGTTTGTTAATACATAGTTTGTTGCTAATGTATTCAAATAATTCAATGCTGATACAAATGGAGGAATATCATATGCATTCACATTAGTTGCAAAGGTTGTGGAATTTGCAAAATATGCCAATGCATTAGTTGTTGTTTTGTAGTTGCCGCCACGGCCGATATCAAATAACAAACCATCAATAACTGTTCCGGTATCGCGTTCTGTTTTAGCTTGATTGTAACTGTAAGTACCGATGTTTGCAGAACCTGTGCCTACTGTAAACAATGTAGGACTTGCCGCAGTTGCGTTAGCATAGGTTGTTGCAATATTAAATGAAGTTGAATTTATCACTTGAGCAACAAAATATGTTGTACCTGCAACAATATTACCTGATGTTTGTGTAAACACAATAGGCATTCCAGAATACATATTGGTGGTCACAGTCTGTGCTATTGAACTAGTACCGCCTACTGTAATTGTTTGAACTGACGTACCTGTTACGTTAAAACTGTATGAATAATAAACATAGTTGTTGATTTCTTTCAACATGAATTGTTTATTAATAGATAATAATCCTGTGGTATTAGTATTTAAATAACCATTTTCAATTTGATAACACGCATATCTAATAGTTGCCCATGGTTTATCAATAGTTGTACCTTGACTGGCTCCTAAGGAATCCACACCAGTAGTTGAACTAACATAAACAATATTATTAATTTGTCCGTAATATGCCCAAGATGGAATTGTTCCGCCAACACGTAAAATTTGTCCGTCGGTACCAACTGGTAAACGAGTAGGACCGTTTGTTCCGTAATAGGCTAAATCACCTTGTGTTGTTAACACAGCACTTTCAGCACCGCTAGCTAATAAATTCCAGTATGTGCCAGTTGTGTCTGCATCTGGACGATTACCAGATGCAGAAGTATGTGCAGACACACAAATATAACTGTTTGCACCAAAATAAACTACATCACCTAAAACATAGTTTGATGCAGTAATCCAAGTAACACTATAACCAGTCCATGTAATACCGCTTGATAAGTTAATTGCACCAGCAGTTACACCTGTTATAGTAATAGTAATATCATTAGCTGGACTGATACCGCCAACTTGTGTTCCTAAAATCTTTAATGTTGTACTTGCACTATAACCAGTACCTTGTGATCCAGATTTAACAGTTACCGAATATGTTGTTCCACTTGTTGTTACGTTAAATTGTGCGCCTGAACCTGCGGCTGTTATATTTGTTCCGCTTAATCCATTATAAGACTGAGTTGTTCCAGCGTTCCAGCGTATACCTGCATTTAGTCGAGTCCAATATGTACTGAACGGAGGTTGACTTTGTGTTGTACCAGTTAATGATCCTGTGGCATTAGTTACTGCAAGTGTTGAACCGCCTGAACTTGTAAGCAATGTGATATGTGTACTATCAATGATAGTACCGACATAGTATGTTGTACCAGATACAATGTTACCAAAACTTGTACCAGAAAATACAATTGGCAAGTTTGCAACCAAGCTACCTGTTGCTGAAACACTTACAGAATTACTACCGCTAGATGTTTGATTAGCAATAATAGTTTGCTGTGCATTATCTGCCATGGCCATATATGTATAGCCACCTAAACGAACTACTTGTCCAATTTTATAACTTGTAAGACCTGACCAATCACCTTGGAAACTAAAACCTGTACTGAAAACTTGCCAGCTGGCTGTGCCTGTACTAGGTGTGGTAGCTGTGTTACTTGCTATTGCAGTATATAAATTTCCGCCGTAAGAAACGATGTCGCCTGTAACATAGTTAGCGGCAACAGTACCAAAGACCGATCCTGTCAATGATCCAGCCAATGCATACGATACTTGAGTTGTTGTTGGAGTTCCAGTTACGATAAATGTACCATTAAATGAACTTGGTGTAACTCCACTGACTGTTATACTTTGACCAACTGCAAATGGTATAGCAGATTGTGTAGCAAAAGATAATGTTGCAGTACCGCCTGATGCACTAGCCGCAGTTAATGTGATAGAACCGACCCAAGCATTATTTCCGCCTGACACATATTCTAAACCATTAACAAAAACACTAAAGTTTGCTGAGGCAAATGTGCCAGAACTAGTGTGTGCTGTTGTACAAATCCAAAGACTTGCACCGTATTTTACAATATCATTAATACGATAATGTGTACTGTTACCGTTCCAAAGTCCTTGATATGCTACTCCTGTATTGAATACAGTCCATGAACTTTGATTAGCTTCTAATCCAAGTGTAGTTGTATTTGCACTAACATGAGCTGTATTACAAATATAATTTAAACCACCGTAGCTTACTAAGTCATTATATTTGTAACGTGTATTAATTGTCCATGCACCTGTCCAGTTAAAACTGCTGGCAAATGATGTCCAGTTACTTTGATTAACTTCAAGTCCTAGGGTGCCTGTACCGCTAACAGTACCCATTACGGTACCAGTCAATGACTGAGCAAGAGCATAACTAACTGTAGTAGCTGTACATGCTGTTACTGTAAATGTTCCGTTAAATCCAGTTTGTGCTGAAAATCCTGAAACAGTTATACTTGCACCAACTAAAAATGGTTGAATATTTGAACTTAATGCTGTAAATGTAAGTGTTGCTGTAGTACCATTAGCAGTTGCGGCTGTTGGTGTTATGGTAGCTGTAGAAGAAGCACTAGTATGAGCAGTCGTACATAGATAAACAACTCCGCCATATAATACTTGATCGTTTACAAGATAGTATTGATTATTTGTCCAGTTACCAGTCCATCGACTTCCGTCTGCAACTACACTCCAGTACCCTGAACTAAAATCTGTTGCAAAAGTAGCACTTGCTGTGTTACTTGTTGTACAAATATAAGTTCTGCCGCCGACTGTAACGACGTCATCTACAACATATCCGGTTCCTGTAGTCCATGTACCTTGGTAAACAAACTTAATTCTACCTAATTTAAACTGTGCCATCTTATTTCATTCCTCTGGTCTATTAATATTTATCTTATTGCTGACTTGAGCTTCTATGTATACTATTGTTCATAAAGAAGTCTAAAGCTATCATATTTCCGTCTACTCCGTAGGCATCTACATACACTTTATTCAACATTTTAACGGATGATCCTACTTGTCCGTTAGGAATACTTGAACGAATATACTGTGCGCCACCAACTACAACTGTACCGGCTGTCATTTGTCCGGTATAGGTATTTGATCCACCTTGACTTAAACGACTAGCCAAGTAAGTTCTAATAGCTCTTTGTGTTGGGATAATACTGTCGCTATTAGCGGTAAATGCGCCATCTGTGCTAAACTGTTGTACAATAGTGGCTGATCCGCCTACGCTAATACCACCCAAGCTCAATGTACTCAATCCTGTTAATCCAAACTGGCTAGCACTTAATGTAACGATACCCGTTGCTTGTTGAACACCAAACAAGTTACCAACTTTGAAGTTACCGTCCTGATCTGTTGATGAAAAGAATACACGCCCAAAATTAACTTCAACTGTTTGATTGTTAACAATTAATTCACTGTCATTTGTTAATGGATATAATGAGTTTACTATATCCCCAGAACCAATATATAGGAAGTCGTGATTTGTAATACGACATTGACTGTATTTTTGACGAATAGTCGCTACAGCTCCGTTGACAGGACTTAATGCTAATGTCATTGCTGGACTTATTGAAATGTTTGCTTGAATATTTGGAGCAACTGTTCCATATACTGCGACTGCACTGGTAATCTTATAAGCCTGTGAATTATTACCGGCAAACTGAATGTTTGATCCCTGACTTGGTAACAAACTTAAATTATTAATAACAATAGTTAATCCAGTTTGGAATGTATCTGCATATCCGTTACCTGTAATTGCCACCTGTGTTGTTGTATTACTATATCCAGCCCCCTTATTAACAAATGTTGGACCTCCTAATGTACCGTTACTTACACGAGGAGTTACTGTAGCCAAACTAGTTACGTTTGGATCTGTAAATGTAATTGTTACGCTTGAAGAAACTGATCCGTTTATGCTAGAACTAAAAGATCCTGACAACGAATAAGCCACGTATGATGTAGAAGAATTAGTTACAATATAAGTTCCGTTAATAGCCGTAGGAGTAAATCCAGTAACTACAATAGTTGAACCTGCAGGGAATGGATTTGTTGTTTGTGTTGCTGAGAAAGTTAATACAGCAGTGCCTGCTCCTACTACGGCAGTAGCAAAAGATGAAATAGTTTGTGTGACATAACCTGAACCAGGTTCAAATTCGCTTACACCATTTAAAGTATTAGAACTTATACTTGGTCTACCTTTAGCTCTGCAACCAGCTGATATTAAACTACCTGTGCTTTGTTGACTTAATGTTGTAAACACTCCAACGTTGGTCGATGTAAAACCAAATGCCAAGGAAGTGTACAGATCATTTGTGACAGTTCTTGGAGTCCAATCTAAACCATTTTCACTGGTGTATGCAGTTGTGGATCCGTTGTATACTGCTACAAAAACACCTTGTCCGTATTTTACACTACTTGCAACTACTGTTTGATTAGACTGATACCATGTTATACCATCAAAACTGTATATAGCTAGTGAACCGTCATTGGCAACTGCTACGAAACGGCCGTTTCCAAATGCTATACTAGTCCATGCACTGGCGGTTGGCAATGTAGTTGATATCCAAGTTTGGCCGCCGTTAACACTTCTTGCGCCTGTAAGAGATCCAGGACCTATTGCAACAAAAATATTACTACCGTATGCTAAACTGTTCCAAGTTTGGCTGATTGGTAATCCGTAAGCAGAATTTCCTCCGGATATAGTTCCAAAAATTCCAGAACTATATGTTCCAGTTAATGCAAATTGTACTTGGCTAGTTGTACAACCAGTTACTACAAATGTTGTGTTAACAGCATTTACTGTACCGCTTGTTGTAGTAGGAGTAAATCCAGATAGTGTAATAGTTGAACCAATTGCAAAAGGTGTAATAGGTTGTGTAGCAAAAGCTACGGTAGCTGTACCTGCACTAACAGTAAATCCAGTTGCGGCTACTGTTGAAATAGTCTGGCCGTTAGTCCAATTTAATCCAAAGTTTGTTGAATACGCACTAGTGGTGCCGCTAGCGCCAATAGCTACAAAGTTTCCGTTTCCATATGCAATCTGTGTCCACTGAGAATTGCTTGGCATAGTGCTGGTTCTCCAACCAGAACCATTATTGTTTGAATAAATTACGTTGGCATTTGAAGAATTTACTGCTACAAAGTAGTTGTTACCAAACGCAATACTTGACCAGCTGGCACTACTTGGTAGTACCATATTCGACCAGTTGCTACCGTCTGTCGAAGTTGCTCCAACAGCGTTAGCACTTGGTATTGCTACAAACGTATTATTTCCATAAGCTATTGCATTCCAGTATATACCAGATGCTAATGTGATAGTTGAACCTGCAACTGCTTGTGTAAACCCTGGACTACTAAATGCAGGTCTCGATTCGATAAAATAAACTGATGTAGAGTCAAGACTTGGAACAATTGGAAAACCAGATGTTACATGATCCCAGCCTACTGCGGCTAAGTTCATAGTACCACTCTTTGTAGTTGGAACTACTACACCGACACTGTTTATTGCAGTACTGACTGTAAATGTCCCGCCATTACCAGGTGTTGGTATACTTGCAATATAGTAAGTTGTTCCTGAACTAATTCCGCCAAACAATGTAGTAGAGAATGTACCAGTCATTGAGCCAATTCCCAAATTAACTGATAATTTCTTGCTAGTTGTTACACCTACCATGCTACTACCAGTAACGGCTGTAAATGTTAAAGGTGTTGGGCAAGTACGTAAACTCATACTGCCTGTTCCGGTGGTTACACCAAATACACCGCCTCCAAGTGTTTGACTTATAGTAAATGAAATACCATCGCCTGCCAATGATAAAATATAATAAACTGTTTCTGCTAAAATATTTCCAAATGTAGTACCTGTGAATATAATAGGTTGTCCTACTATAAATCCTGATGTACTAGATGTCACAACAGTATTAGTTGTTCCGTTGGTCGAAGATACTGTTTGGTTTATAATTGATGTAGATATAGTAAAATCTGTTTGGTCTACTATAGAACTAATATAATATTTTGTTGTATCAGCAATACCACTTCCAGCAATAGCAGGCGCAGTGAATATAATTGGATTTAAAACTTGCAATCCAGTTGTTGATGCACATTGTAGTGTATTGTTTACTGTACCTGTGACTGTAATATTAAATGTTGCCGCAGAAATTGTAAAATCATTGCTGTCAATAATATCATTAATATAGTATGTAGTAGCAATACTTAGTCCACCGATAGCTGTTCCTGTAAACGCTATAGGATAATTAACAACCATATTTGTAGTACTGGCTTGGATATAACTATTACCCGAAGTAAAACTCATAACCATAGTTCCTGATCCGCTTGTCAACGGCCAAACAGTTCCAAATGCCTGTGTTGAAATTTGAATCGTTGTAGAACTTAAAATAGCATAGACATAATATTGATATCCTGCTGTAATGGTACTGAAAATTGCGCCAGATCCTGCTGAAAATATGATAGGCATGTTAACAGTCAAGCCATTTGTACTTGCTAATGTAAGTGTATTAGTTGTTCCGCCAATAGCTTGAGTTACTGTAGTCTGTGATAAAGAAGTAGATGTTACAGTAGTTGTATAGTATGTTGGAACAAATTGAACTGGCATGTTTAGATATAACAAACTAGTTGTTGAATTTGCTGATAAAGTAAAAGCACTGGTTACTGCACTACTACTTGCAATCTGTAACGGAGTAAATGATTCTTTTAATACGTATGCCAATTTGCTTGTAGTATTGTAAGTAGCCATATATCCGTATTGGCCTGCACCTGTACCACTTTGAATAAACACACGCATACCGATATAATTACTTGGTTGATTAACATCAGACTGAGCCAATACAATGTATTGATTTGTTCCGCCTTGTGCATTATTACCTGCTGTCAAATATCCCGAGCCACCTGATGTAACTAATGTTTGGAATACACTATTAGATCTTAGTTCATCTCCAATTAATAATGCACCTGTTCCTGATCCAGTTACATTATAATAAGCATACGCACTATATCGGCTTACACCAGTATTTTCAATATAAAAACTTGGAGCAAGTGTAGGTTTAGAAATTTCAACTTGAGCACCATACAAATAATTATAAAGTCCTACAGCGCCATTGATACCTTTTGGATATATTCTTAGTTGTAATGTGTTGTTTAGGCCGGCTGTGTCGTTGAACGCAAACCATATTCTATACCAACCAGCAACTAGCGTAACTTGTGAACCAAATTGTGTTGGTAAATATCCACCGTTAGAATTAGTTGGAGTAATTGTGTTAGTAGTAAAATTATAATTAATTGCACTAGTACGTGTACTAGATCCAGAATAGATTGCTTGGATATCAAGCTGTGTTGCAGTTCCTTGATATACATAAACACTAGCAGTATAACTTTGTGTACTGCCTGTTGGAACAATTCCAGTTGCAACTACCGAAGAAATAACATTACCTGTTACAGTATTAACTGTGATATTACAATTATTAAGACCAGATAGTCCTCCTAACAATGCACCTGAAATTGTAAGTGTATTGCCTGCGGCGTATCCGGTTCCTCCGTAGTTTACAGAAACAGTATATCCTGTGCTAGTAACTACTACGTTAAATGTTGCTCCGCCACCAGTACCCGTATTTGTTGTAGATGGAAGATTAGTATAACTTGCTCCAGCTGGATTTAATGTTATATTTTGATAGATGTAGCCAGTACCAGTACCACCAGTACCAATCATTGTGTATGCTTCAATGTTGCCGGTCGGAGCGGCAAAAGTTTTGTCAAAAATAATATTTCCGTCAGATACCCAATTTGGTCCAAGATAGTTATTACTATAGTACAACATATTTGTCGATGTTGTATTATATGCACTACCTGCATTTGCATAATTTAATTTAATCAATTGGGCTGCCGCACCTAAACTACTTTGCACACTTGCCTGTACTTGGCTCGATTGATTATAAACTGTGCCGGTGATAGGAACTTCAGTGGTATCAAATCCGCTACTAATAACACCATAGTTACCGTATGAACTATTACCGTTGGCCGCACGGATACGACCGCCTGCTTCAGCAAAATAACCAGTATATCCAAAATAACAGAACACACTAATACACTCGGTCAATGCTCCGGGGCCTGTACACCAAATGCCTACGCCATCTTGAATAACTTGTGTAAAGTCGTTACTTGTAAATGATTTGTAACCGCCGTTATGCAAAGTTCCATCGATTTTATTACCTGTACATCCGTTACCAAATGTTGTAATATTTTCCATAAATGGACTACGACGAATAATCCAAGCTGTCGAATCGTTAGGACCTTGTCCTGGATCTAATGCTGTATAAGCACCACCACTTGGATGCTGAATATTATTTGCATCTGGTGCCAACAATGTTCCTTGTAGACCTGACAATGTCATATTACGAACGCTAGTACCATTGCGGCAACGGAACATGTCTTTTAAACAATCTCCTGCATATACTGTCATAGTACCTGTTGCAGATGTTAAAGATAATGTTGCACCAGTAGATGTCAAATATACATTGCTTGCAGTTACAGTCGTTGGTAAACTAATTGAAATAGAATTCAAACTAGAATTGCTAGGAGCAATAGTTATACCTGTAATTGTTGTACCTGTTTGTATACCAGGACCTGTAATTGTAGCACCAACCACAAGGCCGATAATATTTGAAACATCTGTTAATACCTGACTACTAGCAGTTGTTGTTGCAATAAATTGTGTGGTGGGACTCAATGCTACACTAAATTGGTTTGATGTAATTGTCGACCCAATTACATAATATGTCTGGCCTGGAGTAATTCCACCAAACCCAGTATAAATGGATGTGGTAAGAATAGTAGTATCTGCAAATTGAATTGGCATTTGATCTACTAATCCAGATGTGCTAGTAACTGTAATTAAATTTGTTCCTGTAGTAGTTGCTGTGCAAGTTGTTTGGATACTTGTTTTTGGAAGAACTACTACTCCTCTTAATTCATCTCCAATAATAGAAACGTTTGCCGGAACAACAATTGGTAACGATTCAAGATATGTTCCAGTTTTAACATTAATAACACAAGACACTCCACTATTTTGTGCAGGTAACAACGATGTACTTTGTGTAGCCAACGCATTGTAAATGTAATTAAACAATGTTGTTGCTGAACTTGCGCCAGAAGCTTCTGCCGCTGATCCAGAAGTATTTTGATAAATGACTGGAGATACGCTGTTTAATACTTGATAGTTGTATGCTGGAGTTGTTTGTGTTATTGCATCGGTTAATAATGTCAATGCGTAGTTTAACATTGGAAGATAATATGGCATATCAGCCGCAACTGCTGTATTATAGAATGTACTTGTCAATCCATATGCAAAATAAGCCAATGCCGTTGCAACACTTTGACTGTTTCCACCTCGAGCTAAATCGTATGCGATGGCATCGATAATTAATCCAATATCTCTTGCCGCTTTAGTTGAATTAAATGCGTATGCTGTACTATAAGGACTAATATTATTATTAATCTGATACTGTGCCCATTGTACCATCTCTGCTTGAATCCAAGATTTATTTTGTGTAATCAAAGCAACTGTGTTGGTGTTTTGTGTGCCGGCACCAACTGTGGCAGCCGCATAGGCAATAGTTTTCCATGGGCGATCCCAGTTTTTTCCATAGCCAGGCGCATCTATACCAGTTAATGCTGACACATAAAACACGTTTGGAACAACGTTAATTTGACTCCAAGTCGGATTATTATTAGTAGCACGTAAAGTATAGCCACTTGTACCGATGGCAATGTTAGAATATGCACCGTTGCTAAATGTTTCAATATCGCCTTGCGATGTTAATGCTTCTTTTCTTGCACCAACTGCTAAAATTTTCCAATAGGTATTAAATGAATCCAAGTCTGGACGATTGGCATTAGATGCTGTATGATTTTGATCACATTGGTATGTTGTGTTGCCCCATATTACCTGATCTCCTACAATGTAAGATGCTCCAGATGCCCAACGTCCGTACCAAATGCCGCCTGGTATTACTAATTTCCAATAAAGATAATTGATTCCAACAAAATTAATATTTTGTCCATTAATTAATGTGCCATCAGGAGCATAATTTAAAGTTACTCCCACTGGGGAAGAAATAATACTATTAACAGATTGTCCTAAAGTTAATCCAGCTCCTAGAGCTATCATACCTACTTGAACACCAGATGTTGAACTAAGATTTACAGTTGTTCCGCTACTGCCTGTGCTGTTATAAGTGATACCCGAAGTAGAATAGGATGCTGGATCTTGACTTGTATTGTCTTGTACAGCTTGGAATACTAGACCGTGTCTGCGTACCACTGTTCCAATTTGATAAAGTTGTCCTGTAATCCAATCAACCGGACTACTACCATTTGGTGTTAGCAATGTCCAGTCTATTGTGTCAGTTGACGGTGCGGACCCGCTATTATTACTAGCAGTATTATTAATATATGTATTGCCACCATAGGTAACAATGTCTCCTATTTGGTATGTTACACCGACGTTAAATCCTGAAATAAATCGTTGATCAGGAATATAAGCAATCCAATATGTAGATGTTGCAAATGCAATACCAGACACATTGTATTGTGTACAGGCATATAAACTTCCGCCCACTTGCACTATGTCATTTAATTTATATCTTGTATTGGCAGCCCATGCTCCAACATAATTATAATTACTATCTAGAACTGTCCAAGATGATTGATTGGCTTCTAGTCCTAATTGCGACACACCTGTAGAGATACCTGGAGTTGCAATAGTACCATTGATTGTAATTTGTGATGCAAATGTTACACTACTTTGTGTACTAGAAACAACTGTATAAGTACCATTAATAATTGTAGGATTAAATCCTGATAAAGTTATAGTTGTACCAACTGCATAAATTACAACGGGTTGAGGAGTAAATGTAATTGTTACTTGGCTTCCAGTACTAACTGCGCCTACGGCTTGCAAAGCACCTGTGGATGTATGACCAGTTATACAAGAATAAACAATACCACCATATTGTACCACAGCACCGACACCATAAACAGTATTAGGTTGCCATGTTGATAACCATTGCGGGTATTGAGTATATTGTGTCCAGTTAGACTGTTGACTCTTAAATGCTGTTGAAGTATGAGGAGTTGTACAATAGTAAACAAATCCACCAAATATAACAATATTACCTAAACTATAAAATGTATTTGTCTGCCAAGGACCATCAAATTGTTTACCATCTAAAATTAGACTCCAAAGTCCATTATTAAGATCTGTGTAAAAATTTGAACTTGCTGTATTAGGTGTTACGCATGAATATGTTTTTCCTTGATAACCGACAACACTATCTTTTGCATATTGTGTGCCAGTAGTCCATGCTCCTGACCATATAAAACGTAATCTACCAATTTTAAATTCTTGTGCCATTATATAATGTTCCTATTAACCTAATGATATTGTTTGTGCGCCAGTATAGTTATATACCTGATTGATCTGAACACATAATTCGCCTTGGTTATCTAAAAAATAATAACAATTTTTATTATCCCAGCGATATTGATCAAACTGTAAATTAGGATAAGGACGACTGTGATCTGTTGCCAAACGTCCGTCGAAGAAATCGACACCGTACTCAAACTGTTCAAAATTTCCAGTATTAGGACCTGGAACATTTACAGTTAGAGTTGTGACAGATGTTAGCTGATCGATTTTATAAAAATAAAGAGTACCATCATCTAAACGTTGTAGTCCGTAGAAATATCTAGGATTTCCTTCGCCTAAACTGTCATTTAAATTAAGTTCTGTACCAATAGTATATGCCATAATAGTTATCCTTAACTGATCTCAACCCAACTCATTACTAAATCTATACTACTAGCAAGATTTGAAGTAACTATAACATAAGTTAATGGTCCTAGATTTAATTTTTCACCGCCAGTAATTACCCTAGCACTACTATTGGGAGGTATGGTGAGATTGTTTATAAAATATGCTGTAGTACCTGCCACAGTATCTTGTAACTGTACGCTAGCTTGTATAATACTAGATGTTGTGTTAGTTAAACTCATGCCAATTACAGTAGTAGTAGCACTACCGTTAGTTGTTACTACTGTTGTAGGAGTTGTTCCTAGCCCTGTGTTTAATACGTTTTTAAATACTGTTCCCATATATTATCCTAGTGCGATCGCTAGACCTGCGCCAATTGAATTTGCTGTTGCTGTTGTTACGCCTGAACTACTACCTGCAACACTTCCCCAACCTGATCCGTTATATACTTCAACATATTGTTGTTGAGTATTAAATCGAAGCATGCCTGTTGTTTCGTAAAGTGTTATAGGATAGTTGCCACTGGTTCCTACTGGAATTACAACACCGTTTGTTCCGGTAAATTGAAAATATCCTTGACTTGTTCCTGCAATAGTTACGGAAGTTATAGTTTGACTTGGTGCAACATAATAAGTTCCTGTGCCGCCTGTTCCTGACAAATTGGCAACAATACCTGAATTTGCAAGAATTGTGTTAGCACCACTACCTCCGCTTATACCCATGCCTGGAATAATTGTTCCACTATTTACACTAGTTACGTTCAATACGATTGGTGTTGCAAGAATGGTTTCGATTGCAATAGTACTTGAATAATTTGAACTGATGTACCATGTACTACTAGAGCTTGAACCAGTTCCTGATATATTACTTACTATGTATGTTCCGGTTGTAATGCCAGTTCCTGACAAAGACATTCCAGGAACTAGTGTAGGAGTTCCGCTTGCATATGGAGTTGCTATTGCAAATGCAGTTCCGTTATTGGTCAATGTTTGATATCCGCTTGGACCAGAAGTATCTGTTGTAAATGCGCCTGGTGTTAAAGCTGTTAATAACAATTTTGTGTTGGCTACGGCTGTTAATGTTGTATTTGGTACGGTGATGGTTGTCTGTGTTGGATCGTAAACATTGCTACCAATTACAACTCTAATATTAGTCAAATTGCCTTTAAAGTAATTTGTATTACCTTGTTCGCCTACCAAAGACATATATCCTTGATAATTTAAATTGTTAGATGTTGTACCACTACTTGAGCGTGTTCCATTTAAAAATATAGTCTCTATACCACTACTGTTACGTGTGGCTGCCACATGATTCCATGTGTTTAAACTAATTGTAGGAACTGTGTATGTATTAGTTGTTGTGTTATAAGTTGATGTAGTAATGCTAGTTAATGAATTAATAATTAATCCATATCCATAATTATTTGACCCGCCTAGAATTACTCCGCTAGTGCCGCTGGTCATATAAAACCATGCTTCGGCAGTATATGCACCTGTACCAAGAATTAATCCAGGACTCATGCTTAGATACTGTGGACTACCTGTCATTGCAATACTTCCGCCTGCTGGCCAGAAAGGAGCAACTGCCAATGTCAATACAGAACCTGTTATAGTAGAACTTGTAGCAATTGGTGTACCAGGTGTGATAGTTCCTACAAAACTGGCATTGCTAACAGTTTGTGTAAATTGTGTTACAGCATTGGGACTAATATTTGTAAGAGTATTATTAGTAAATTGTAAATTTCCAAATACAATACCGCCTGAACCTGTTGAGTTAAAGTAGATGCTAGTGTTGGTTCCAGTAGCTTGAATAGTACTTCCAGAAATTATTAAATTACTTGTATTAAATGTAGTTGTGTTTAATGTTGTAGCATTAAATGTGCTGGTTGTTAATCCTGCTGTATAAACGTTTGCCCAAGTTAAATTACTTGCGCCTAAATTATATGTGTTTGTAGTTGATGGTAAAATATTACTATTAACTTCACCTGTAAAAGTAATAGTATCGTTTGTTGCGGCACCAAGATTAATGTTTCCGTCGGCTGTAATATTGCCAGTTGCATGCAAATTACCATTTACCAATACATTATTGTTAAGATTAATAACACCAGTTCCGTTGGCTGTAATATTAATTGCTTCATTAGTATTAATACTACTGATAGTATTTCCACTAAGTGACAAATCGCCAATGTTGGCAGTTGTCATGTTAACTGATGGAGTGCCACCACTAGGTGTAAATGTAATTGTACCGTTAGTACTTGAAATTGTACTGCCAGAAACAGTAATATTACCTAGTGTACTTGATCCGCTAATGTATAAATTGGTAGTACGGGTTGTCCCATTAACTGACAAATCGTTAGTGGGCGTGGCGGTGTTGATGCCCACGCGGCTGTTATTAACATCCAAATAGAGAAGGCTCGTCTCAAAGGCTAAATTGACCCCGTTACGAAGCAAATTATCCTTTAAGAGCGGACCTGAAATTCGACCAACAGCCATTTACGCTCCCGTATACCCCGTGTTTCACGGTTAACCACTTTTTCAGCTGGACGCTCTTAGCGGGTTTACCACTGTTTAACCATACGAAAAATTGGTCATTTTTCGTAATCAATGTATTTAGCTGTTTTTAATTTTTGGGTTATTATCTGCCGAATATTATGGCATCTGTAAGCATAATAGTTTGTACTTGAGAAAGGCTTAGGGTAGCACTGGCTCCGCCAATGGCTTGCCAGGATCCGCCATTAAAAAATTCCCCATAGCCCAAAGTTGTATTAAATCTTATCATTCCTATAGTAGCGTTGAATGGTCTTTGGGCTGTTGTTCCTGCCGGAATTGCTACCCCATCCGTACCGCCAAACTGGAAATATCCGTTACTCGTTGGAACAAATTGAAACGCACCCGTCGATGGATTTGTAATACTATTTTGATTTACTGCTGTAAACTGAGTGCCGTTTAGGCTAATTATACCAGTACCAGTAGGCAAAATTTGTGTGTTTGTACTGGCTGTAGTATTAGTAATTGTACTACCATTAAAACTTAATTGTCCGCCATTAAATGTAGTAGCAGATGTTGTAGGAACTGTAGTAGATCCTACACTAAAAGAATTTGTATAAACATTGTTCCATTGATTTGTATTAGATCCTAGCGTATAGGTGTTAGTAGTTGATGGTAAAATATTACTATTAATTTCGCCTGTAAAACTGATAGTGTTACTATTGCTAGTACCTAAAGTTAAATTTCCATCAAAAGTTACATTTCCAGTAGCATGTAAATTTCCGCTCACTGTAACTTGAACACTAGAATTTCCGTTAGATAAATTGATTGACCCTGAACCGTTCGCAGTAATATTAATGTTGTCATTTGCAACATTATTACCAATAATATTACTACGTAAATATAGGTTATTTGTAGTTAAACCAGGAGTAACCGTTGTTCCACTAACAGTAATATTGCCAACAGCATTTTGAATATTATTTGTACTAATGACAAAATTGCCAAGGTCGGCAGTAGAATCAACTGTTAATCCGACCGAATCTATTGCAGTAGGAGTATAAAGATCGTTAACTGGTGTAGTTGTATTAAATCCGACACGTTTGTTATTAACATCTAAAAACAAAACTTGAGTGTCAATGGCGAGGTTATTACCGTTACGTAATAAATTGTCCGATAATAACGGACCGCTAATTCTACCTAGTTCTCGCCCCATGGTAGGCTCCTAATTACTGGTCAAAGCCAAGTAATGCAATAACTGTTTTTCCGTAAGGTACTGGTGCAGTAAATTGCAAATAATAACCAGACTCAAGTGTACTTGAACTAGTAATTGTAATTTGTGTATTAACTGCCAATGTGCTTGTTGTAGTTGCTTTGTTGATTGTAATACTGGTCAATGCATCTGTGTTTGGATCTGTTGTGAATGCTGTTATTATAGTGCTTGCTTGAATATTTGTACCTGTTACTGTTGCTCCAGATATATCTCCAGTAACAGTTGTTGCGGTACCTGTACCACTACCTACGCCAGTTGCCACAAAACTTGTACCAACGTTGCTGTTAGCCGCGCCAATTAATGTAAAGTTTGTAGTACCTGCTGAAGTAATTGTATAAGTTGTTCCTAGAATAAATGAACCAGCAGTTACAGTTGTACTTTGACTTGCTACAAACGTTGCATAACCATTAGTTGTTCCGCTAGTTGTAATTGTTCCCGGTACTGTTCCTGCTCCAGGGTTACTTGCCAATGCATAGCTAACACTAGAACTTGTACTAGCTGTTACTGTAAAGACTCCGTTGTATCCGCTTGGAGTAAATCCTGTCACAGTGATAGTTGCACCAACTGCAAACGGTACCCATGAATAACCAGTAAAGGTTAATGTTGCCACACTACCTGACCAACTTGCACCAGATGCATTAGCACTTGTATTAAAATATAATGTTGTCGAACCACTTGGTGCAGCCACACTCAATGTTGGTGTATAAGTTCCATCTATGATTGTAGGATTTTGAACAACTGTATAATTGATACCTGACAACTGAGGAATGTTTTCAACATAGACTAAAACATTTTGTGCACCAAAGTTTGTAACATCGCTTGATTTATTTGTTGGATTGTAATATACTGGATTCAAAGGTCCAAAGTATGTACTAGAACTATCTCCAGCACCTAAATTTTGTTGAACAATTTGTGTAGCCTCTTTAAAACGCAAAGCTCTCCACGTACTACCTTGATAAATTTCTGCTTCGTTAGTTGTTGTATTATAACGCATCATACCAGATGTTGGACTACCTGGACGTTGTGTAGTTGTGCCGTTAGGAAGTACTAGGCTTCCTGCACCGGTAGGACTTATATAGACGTTGGCATTTGCTGTATCTGAATATACAGTAGTATCAAAAATTGCACGACGACTAAGAGTTTGTTGTTTAAGAAATCTCATTATACTGGCAATGTGCTTATGGTTATATTCAAAGTGCTAGCCTGACTGCTAACTGCTACGATTGTGTCGTTTGAACTCAAAACTAATTTCTCTTGATCTAAACTTACAGTTTCACCCGCAGGCACTGCAAGAGCATTAATGATCATATTAGAAGTACTAGCAGTACCTACTGATCCGCCATTGTTAGGAACTGCATACAATGTTAAATTTGATGCAGTTGATCCACTTGTGTTGCAAACAATCATACAAGTAATAGCATTACCAATTTGAGGACTAGTTACGGTACTAGTATAAACTGTTGTGTTTGTTGTTCCGATTATCTGTGATGTTAATGGCATGTTATGTCCTTATAGTAAAATACTTAGCAGTACTGCTCGGTTTCTACTAATTAATTCGTCTGCGGTTTGTACGGTAGAATTGACCAAATACAATCCAGTTCTTCCTGGGCCAATTGTAGTACTAGAATATAATTTTGTACCACCACTAGTATAAGTAGGAGTGCTTGCTTGGTTGTCCAACTGAGCAACTGCATTAATTTCTACAGGATAAGTTGAACTTTGTGTTGTTAAAATTAAATTAGCATTGGTAGAGTTTGAAATAGTATTAGGATTAGCTGTTGATCCAACTGATAAATTTCCTAAAACAGCACCTGTACTGTTAATAGTAACGACTGTGCTACCAGCTATCTGGAATAAAAGACCTGAGCTGGTCGCTTGAATAGCACTATTGGCTGAACCAATAGCAACGCCGACTGGCTGTTGGATTGTTTGAACTGTAGCAGTACCTGGTGTACTTGAACCTAATGTATAGTTAGATGCGATATAAGTTTGTACCCATTGCACGTTTGGAATATCGTCACCACTTAACACACGTTGATAATATGGAACTCCTGCGGCTGTTGTACTATTAGCCAAACGCAAAGTAGGAGCTCCTCTTTGCATGTCAATGATTAAAGTATTATTTCCGTCACTTGTGATTGTTCTTAATTCTAATCCGCTCAAAGATCCGTCAGCAGTTTGTAATTTAAATGTACCACCTTTGTTTAAAGTGATAGTACCTAATGTTGTAATAGTTCCAGTCACAGCACTGGCAAATGTAACAGAACTAGTAGTACATGCTGTTACTGTATATGTTCCGTTATATGTTGAAGGTGTAAACCCTGCAACTACAATGGTAGATCCAGTACTTCCGTTTGAAGCCACTGGAAATGGTACAGAACTCTGTGTTGAAAAATTAAATGTTACTGCTGATCCTGTTGCAGTATAACTTGTTGCAGTTATAGCAGTTGTTGGATCATAATGTCTTACTGATTCATCAAATAATAATTCTGCCGCTTGTGCAACACCCCTATCTATTTGTAATCCAGATTGATAACTTAATGCACTAGGAATTCCGTTAGTAGTTAGTCCTGCATTGATTTGTAATACGTTTACTTCAACGTTTAAAGTACTCGAATTAATTGTAGTAGTTGTACCATTAACAACAAGATTGCCAGTGACTGTTACTTGACCAGAACTAGTAGGGTCAAGAATAATTGTCCCACCATTTTGAACTAATACGTGGTAATCGCCTTGGTTTGTTTTTACAACTCTTGTCATTTAGAATCCTAATTGGGGACCGAAGTCCCCATTGAGTTTATTAAGCGTTATCTAGTGTTACTGAAACGTTAGCGGTCGGAGTTGTTAAATTCCATTGTGCCGCTTGTCCAGTAGTAAACTGTGTACCTGAAATTGGAGTTAAGTATGCCTTACGGTTTGTTAACTTAGATACAGCATAGATACCACCAGCACTGTCAGTAGCAATGATTGCCATTTGACCTGAAGTCAAACTGCTTTCAGCAACTGCTGTTAGCCTGCACAATGTACCTGGGAATGTACCACCTTGTTGGATAACACGGAATGTACGTGAACCTTCTTGTTTGATGATGTCACAATCGGTATACAATGTTCCGCCAATGTTGGCGTTAGCAATAATCTGCTCGTAACGTCCTGTGTAACCACTTGTTACTTGAGCGGCTAATGTAGCTGTAGCTGTAGCTGAACCAGAACTTAATGTTACAACTGGAGTGTAACCAGCGATTGTTACAGAATCACTTACAGTATAAGTGAATGTCAAACCAGTTGATGTTGAACCACCAACTGTTACAGTACCTGTACCGGCAAGAGCACCTGCTAGTGATGTACTTAATGTAACTGCTGTAGTTGTTGGAGCAACTGCTGAGCTAACATAATATGTTGTACCGCTTGTTACACCTGTTAAGTTACCACTTAGTGTACCTGTTACTGCAATCGCTGTTCCTACTGGAAGAGCTGTTGTAGTTGCTGTATATGTTAACTGACCGGCTGTTTGGCTAACTGCGGCCAATGCGGCACTGTTAGGTTGTGATGTTGTTGATGCGGCTGTACCAACACCTGCGCCAGTAACTGAAGTACTTACTGTAACTACTTTAGTTGCTGTGTTAGCAGTTTTGATATAGTAAGCTGTACTACCTGTTAACCCACCGATTGATTGGCTTGGTGTAAATTTCATACCAACAATCATTTCATCAATCGAACTAACTGTAATGTTACCACTACCGTCAGTTGCTGTGATGCTCATAGTCTTAGTATCTGCAGAATCTAAATAACCATCACCACCGTTGTTAGTTAATGAATAACTTGTAATTGTGAATGATGTTAGTGTGAATGTAGCGGCCGATGTAAATGTACTACCAACTGCCGTTAAAGCTGTTGCACCTGATGTTGCGCCAGTCCATGTACCGCCAGAAGTTACTGAGTTAACTGTTGTAATAACGCCAGAACCGTTTGTTGTAACGTTCAATACTGCTGTACCACCGCCTTGAGCACTTGTACCAGTTACTGAAACTGTAAATGTACTTGATGCTGGATAACCTGTACCACCACTTGTTATGCTTGCGGCTGCGGCTGTTAAAACTGCAACTGCCGTAGCTTGTACACCGTTAGCAAGTTGTGGACCAAAGATTGATAAACTTGGAGCACCAGATGTATAACCTGTTAGTGTACCGCCTGTTGCAAGACTTGCAATATTTGAACCACCAATGCCGGCATCAACTGCGGCAGAGCGGCTATATGTACCTGATGCTGACGCATTACGTGAGCCAAAGTACTTTTTATTAAGAGGACGTCCCATTTTGTTTTCTCCTTATGAAAAACACGGCGTTCTAGGCCGTACGCAGTTGGATTTCTGCATAAAACTCACCCCATGTGAGTTGTTACTATGTATTTATGCGTAGGTAACTCTTACACCTATTTGATCTATATAAGCTGTGTCTCTGTGAGGGTATATACTGTTGCTTTTAAAACTAATTACAACTCCAAATGTAGGATCACTAATGTTGGCCGCTGTAAGCCCAGTTGTACCCCATAAATCTGCAGGACCGCCATATATATTAAAATCACCCACAGGTACTAGCGGAATATCGTTAGGACCTCCACCTGTATACATATTACTTTGTACAGGATTAATTAAACTGGCATAATTATTTCCAATAAGATTACCTCCCAGTGTTAATTGTATTACTAAATCTTCAATTCGTCCTGCACGTAAAAGATTTAATTTAAATTCTATACCCTGTACTGCGGTTGCCTTCAATGGAATTTTTAAATTAGTCAGCCACAGTTGACTTGTATTACTAAGAAACTTTTCCATCCACATACCACTAATGGTATACAACGGTTGTTTGCTTGTTGCATAATTATTTTCTGATATAATCTTATTAAACTGCCAATCAATACTAGGAGTATTAATGATTTCATTTAATACATTAACATTTGTAACTGTTTGCGGATTATAAAATTGTGTGGTAGTCATCATATATTTACCGAAAAAAAAAGTCCACCGAAGTGGACTTTTTAATTTACTAATTAACCTCTTGGTTATCAGATTAGCTGAACTTAACGTTAGCGGCAGTGATAGCAACTAGACCTAAATAGTCAGCGGCGTTACCTAGAGATGATGCAGTGTTTGACAACTCAACATAACCATAACGTGTCATGAATGAAACGACTGGTTCGAATGTTGATGGGTCAAGAACAACACCAGAACTCATTAAAGGAATATATGGGCAATAGAATGCAGGAGCATCTGATTCACTTGCACCTTTGTATCCGATAAGGATTGGTGTAGCATCTTGTGCGTAGCTGTTAACATACACTTTCATTGCATTGTTTAATGTACCAACAAACTTAGTGTTTGTAGGTGCTTCAAATGTACCTTCTGTTGTACGAGCAAAAGCTGAAGTAGTAGCAGATTGTAGAATTGTTAATGCAAATGGGCTTACAACAGCATAATTACCAGCGCCACGACGTGTTCTTTGAGCGATCAAGTTGCTTACGCGATTGATCTGAACAGCTAGAGCGGCATGCTCGTCACCTACGAATGTTGCAGTACCAGAAACTTGTGACTGGTCAAAAGTTTGTGTTGCAGTACCAGCTAAAGAAATCAATGAAGAAATAATTTCTTGGTCGATTTCAGCTGTAATTTCTTGTGCTAAAGCAGCCATTACTTCTGCTTCAACGTCGATACCTTGTTGTGCTTGAGCATCTTGTGCTGACTCAAATGTCCAACGAGCTGATAGCTTGCGTGTTTTTGCTTCAACAGTTTGCTTCAAGATTTGAATACTTAAACGGTTACCAGCAACACCTTCTAAAGTAGCTGTTGAAGCTGCCTTAGCAAAAGCGTCGTTAGCGTTACCAGAATAAGCACTAGCAATCTTGAATGGGCTCAATGCCTCTTCACCAGCTAGTACGTTAGCACCAGTTGATGTATCACTATAACGCACACGCAATGTGTGGATCTGTCCTACTGGACCAGTCATTGGTTGTACACCTACTAATTCGTTAGCAATAACGGTAGGCATAACGCGGCGGATTACTGGAAGAATCACGCGATTTAAAGTTGCAACGTTACCAGCAGAAGTGGCACCAGCAGTTGGAGATTCCATCAAATACTTGCGAGTATTCTCTAGGGTTACACCCATTACTGATTTTTTTGTGCCTTGTAAGCCTTCTAATAGGGCTTCCTTAGTTTCTGCCCAACGTCCTGTTAATAGTTCTGACATTTAAATTTCTCCTTAAAATTTTAGTCCAGCAAGTCTACGAATGTCAACAATATTGCTACTGTCACCATCTAACCCACTGCTATTTTGGTTGTTGGAAATCTTATTTCCGGTTATTTCTTTAGCCTCTACTAGTGCCTGTTTCTTCTGCGGAGTCTTGCTAACATTACCATTGATAACGCTTGGCAAGTACTTTTCAAAACTTTCGTTTAGACGTTCTGTTTTCACAGACTCCATCAACTCGCTCATGATTTGCTTTTGCTCACTGTTAAGTGGCGCCAACAATTCACTCATGATTTCTTTTCTTTCTTTAGCTTCTTTCAAAGCACGGATCTCTGCATCTTTACTTTCTAGGATTTGCTCAGCTTGTACGACTGCCTTAGCGGCCTCTTGCATAGCTTGATCTTTCAGGTCTATAACCTTGAGTAATTTAGATGTTTCCGATTTTTCATTTAGGTAAGACGCTTGATATTCGTGAGCAAAAGCTTCAAATAACTTGCGACCAAAATCTGCACGACGAGCTGTTTCGATGTCTTCTTTTAATGATGTAATTTCAGAACGTAGTCCTTCGCTTACAACACCTTGAACCATCTTAGCGGCACGAGTTACAAATTGCTCTTTTACCTTCTTGATTTCTTGTCGACCTTCACGGATTAAGCGAACTTTAGTTTCTGCTAAATCCTTCTTGTCTTGACCAAACTCTGTAATTTCTTGAGCTAGAGCCTCAACTACAAATTGTTCTAACACGCCAAACTTATTTGCCATTCTTACTTGATCTTCATGAAGTTCACGAACTTCTTGAGCTAGTTGACGAGTAACAAATTCCTTCATCATCTCGGCATCTTTCTTCATCTTCTTAGCATACTTGACTTTCATCTCAGCTAATTGATTGCGATCATCGGCAAATTCTACGATTTCAACAGCTAGTTGATCAGTGATCATACGATCAATTGCTTCAACCATTGTTGCTTTATCGTGTTCATATTTTTGTGCAAACTCTTCACGTAATTGTTGAGCGGCTGTTTCCTTAGCTTCGTTAACCTTAGCTTCAAACGCCTTCTCAATTGACTCTTTAATCTCTACAGAAATCACATTGTTTTCAAATAAACTTTTTAGTGCATCCAACATATGATTCTCCTTGTTATTGGAGTCTGCTTATTATCGCTAATAAGCTCTCTTTGAGATATTTCTGTGCCTTAGGATCCCCTTTCACCTCTTCCGCTATACGCAAGGCACTTAGACCACCGCGATTATTCATCAGGTGTTCATAAATTGGTGTGGGATATGCTCCAGGAGCACTAGGTTGAGCTACCATATCTACTGTGATAATCTCAAAATCTGATACTTCACCGGATCCGTCATCTTTGACGTTTCCGGATCCGCGACTTGAAACACCTAACTTGACTCCGCTTTCTAGCATCGTCTTGATTAGTTGTCCCATTGGTGTTGGAAGTATTTTCAACTTCCCGTAACCATTAGGACCGTCCATCCACATATTAACTATCATGTGTGACACACGGTCCAGGTTAATTTTTAGATCATCTGGATGATCCACTTCTCCGAGAACTGAATAACCGTTTTGAATCTGATCGTTAAGGGTCTTAACAGCCTTGCCAATCTCATTAACAGGGTAAACACGCTGGTTGGCGTTTTTAATACCGCCCTGGATGCAAATCCCGGACATGTACAAGTTTTTCCCATCTTTGTCATCAGATTCAACGATCATTTTTGCTTCGTTGAAACTGAGATTCTCTCGGAGGTATAAAGACATACTTTTAATAGTCTCTTTTAATTATTTACGAGCACGTAAAACGCTTTGTGTGTTGCTTTCGCCACGGCCATTAGAATCTTTAGCACCTACTTCTTTACCTTGTGCTTTTTTCTGATTGCCATTGCTGTCTACACCACCATAACCATTTTGACGATCACGGAACGCTTTCTTACCAGCATCGCCACCTGGACGGTTCATTGTATCACCGATTAATGGTTTTGGATTGCTTGGATCAGCTAAACCACCTTTGGTTCCGCCGGCTCTTGTACCAGCATCACCTTTTACTTCTACGTGATTCTGTGCAATGTTTTCTGAAGTGCCGCCCATGTTGTTTACCATGTGTCCGTCGATTGAACTTTTCTTGTTCATGTTACTTGTAACTGAACCAGCTTGAGCACCAACGTGTGCGCCTTCTGTTGAACCAGCAATGTTTTTGCCTGATTCGTATGGAGCACCGATCTTGTTAACGTATTCCATGATGTGAGCTAGTTCATCTAAACCGCCCATTTCATGATCATCGTCACTACCCATGTCACCACCCATCTCAGCACCTAAATCGTGCATTGGAGCGCCATCACCATGGATACCTGGCTCGTTTTCTTCTTCGTGTTCTTCACCAGCCAATAGCTGTTCAAATTCTGCTTTTAGATCTTCTAATGCATCTTCTAGATCCATTACGCGATCTTCCATGTCGCCTGCATCTTGATCGATAGCTTCTGCGTCATCTTCTGCGTCATCCATATCATCTTCTGCGTCATCTTCTGCATCATCGCTGTCATCTTCTGCATCATCGCTATCATCTTCTGCATCATCTTCTGCATCATCGCCGCCGAATGGGTTTTCTTCTTTGTCTTCCCCGTCATCTTCGGAGCTTTCTTCTTCCATATCCTTTTCTTCCATCTCTTCTGTGTATGGATTTCCGGAATCTTTTTTGTTTGTACCAGCAATACCAAAGTCTTCTGCTAGTAGTTCTTCGTAGATTTCACGGCTTTTGCCTACTACGATATTATGAAATATTTCTTTTGCCGCTTGTTGGTCGTCATTGATTAACGCTTCAAGCATGGCTTCAAATTGAGCACGGTCAGTCATGTTAAATTCTCCTGTTGTTATAGATACAAGGCTGTGTAATATTTACACCTATGTTAAAAAAACGGGGTGATATAGGCAAAAAACAGTCAAATTTTGACAGTTTTATTATTATTGAGGTGCACCAGCTTCAGGAGCGGGCATTGCATACATGGCATGTATAAATTCTAGTTCTTTTTCTTGTTCTAGAATGTGTGCTTCTGTGCTTTTGCGTAATTCGTTGATTTGTCTAAGAGTTAAACGTGTCTTACGTGTATCGTCTCTATGTAATTGAGTATCGTCACGATGGGGCTCGTAGCGTAAGTCGTTAGCTACATTACGAGTGCTTGGATCAATATAAAACAATTCACGTAGGATCATACTATATTTATATTAAACCGGTCCTTGAGCACCACCTGCTACACCTGCTCCGCCGGTACTAGGAGGTACTGCACCGCCTGCACCTTCACCAGATTCAGGACCTTGCATATCTTCAGGTGCTTCCATATCGCTTGCACCAGCTAAATCGCCTGCAATACCAGCGGCACTAAGCCCTGCACCACGCAATTCACCTTGACTATCTGTAGTAGTTGGCTCACCGTGACCGTTTTCTTCTGCCCACATGCGTTCATTTTCTGCAATTTCTTCGTCTGTTAGGGCTAGGAAACGTTTAAATGCAAAGCGTTTTGACACGAAAGGCAATGCACTGATGGTACTAAAGGTGTTAATACGCTCTGCATCGATAGTAGCTTGACGGCTACTTGCAAAGTTCATCGGTGGATTAAAGTTTAATTCAAACAAATTAGGATCAATGTTCATGCCTTTGTAATACATGAAGCGTTTAAACTCTTCATCAAAGATATGAACTAACAAACTTTGCAAACGTTCGCAATATTTGTTGAAACGTAGTTCTTGAATGTATGCTGTTCCGACACGACCGTCATTGAAATTGCTTTGACTGTCATCTTGTCCTGTAGGCAAATAGCTACTAGGAATACGCAATCCACGGAATAACTTGTTAGTAAAATACTTCAAGTCATCAATCTCGCCAATATTCTTACCGCCTTCTAGCATTGTTACGTCGGAACCTTTGCCGTCTGGAGTTTTAGGGAAGAAATAATCTTCGTTAATGCTTAGAGGGTTGTATGCAGAGTCTATGACGTTCTGTCCTCCACCTGTTTGTGAAGGAATACGACGTTGGTGGATTTCGTTCTTTACACGTTCTACAAATGCCATGGCCAAATGCGGAGGCATATTACCTACATCAATGTGGAATACTCTGCGTTCTGGAGCACGTTGTATACGATAGATTAGAATAGCATCTTCTAATAATTCTTTTTGTTTGTAAACTTTAAAGATATTCTCTAATAAACTGTTGCCAAATGGATAGTTGTTGTCTAACCCTTCTGACAAACTTAAATGTATGACATGTTCTGCATTGACAGCAGATTCTTTTTGATTTAAACCAAAGCGACTAGTGTTGCCTGGAGTAGGACCTTTGCCACCACCTGGACCGCCACTTGTGCTTCCACCAAAATTTCCACCGCTAGGTTGTGATCCTTGTCCGCCTTGGCGTGGTCCAACTTGTGGAGTGATCTGTGTTGCTACTAAATTTTCAAAATTAGGAGCAAGATCTTTAATAATGAACTGCTCTGGTTTCTTACCTTCGCTTTCATTTACAATAACTTTAATAATTTGTGCAGAATCGACCCAATTCCATTTTTGATTTTCTGGATCACGTACAAAGAATGCATCTCCGTATTTGAATGTGTTACGCACAATACGGAACATGCGAGTATCAAACTGTTGTAGCTTGTTCCATTGCTGTAGATATTCACCTAAGATTTTAATTTCAGCGTTAGTTGCTTTGTTGCGCCATTTAATAGCAAATGGACTCTTAGAATCTTTTAATTTTTGTGTGCAGAATTCTGCAAGAATATCTAGTGCCGCATTAACTTCTGGATCGCTATCCATGACTTCGTATTGAGCATAACGTTCAATACGGTTTGGACTACCAGTGTACACATCTGGCAAATAGCTGGAATAATTTGTACGTGCTGGTCCTGGACGGTTTCCGCTAGATTGCCCGCTGATAGGGCTTAGTAACTGACCGTTAACAGGGACGGGTGTAAAATATTTTTTCCAACTCATCGATTATCCTTTAGGCGTGAAGATCTGGATGCAGATCTTTTAAGGCACGTATTTGTTTATCAGTATTGCTGGCAATTTCAGGCAAATGTGACATAAATGTATTTAACTGTCCTAGCAGTTGTTTGATATCAGTTAAATGAGCATCATTGAGTTGATTAACTTGAGCTCCGGCAGTATTACTATTAGTTTTTTGAATATCGCTTGAAATATTCATTGCAGTTCCGGCAACACTATTGATAATATTAGAAAATTGGGCTTCGGTGACCACTGCTTCTCGACCGTCTAACTGATGCAGTTCACCGTTAGTATTAAAGTCGTGAAATAGTTCTCCCCACACTCCCATAGTTCCAGTTGCATGGGGTTTTACATTTCCAGTTAATTTATCTGAAGCCCAATCGAATGCTGATTTACCATATTTTGCAATAATGTCTGTAGCATTTTCTAAGCCTTTAACAAATCCAGCAGGCATAGTTTTACCTACAGCATCTGTTATTGCATTAAAAATCTCCTCGGTCTTACGCTGTATGTTGTCAGGGTTAAATGTATTAGGACTACCGTCCGGTTTTTGTTGATTTAATTTACTCGATATATCATATTTCAAAGCTTCAGAACCTAATTTATTTGCTCCTACTTTTAATAACTCACCTAGTAGTATTGTATTCTGTTGATTTAATATCTGTTGTCCACGAAGCATGTCTTTTGATAATTCTTCCTGAGCTTTTCTTTCTTTTTTCTGCTCTTCTGTTTCATTTTTTCTTTGTTCTTCGTCTTTTTCTACTTTTTTCGTATATGCCTGTATTATAGAAGTTACACTTGCATTTTTGTCTCCGCCTTCTTTTGATCGTTCGGCACGAATAGCTTCGTTAATGTTTCGATTAGCGGCAGATACTTTTGAAGAAAATTCTCCCACTTGGCTGCCTGCATCTGTGTAAAACTGTTGATATCTTACTCTGTCTTGAAATTCTTTAGTTTTTGTTAATTCGTTAATGCCTTGTTCAGCCGCTCTTAAATCGGCTTTTGCTTTTTCTTTGACCGCAGGTTCTGCATCTGACGCCATGGTCTTAGTATAATTTAATAATGCATCTCTAAATTGAATACCAGGTGCACCTAACACAGCTAATTGTTCTGATTGTTTTTGTGTTAAATTACCGTTTTGTGCTACAATCGCTTTGCTAAGGTCTCCAACACCAAATGCTTTTAGTTCACTTTCCATAGATTCAAAAGCGGCTCTCGCTCCTTCACCTAATTGATCGTATGCTACTTGTAAGGCCTCATTCTCTCTGGATTTTTGTATTTCTTCCATCTGGGCTTTTCTACTTTCGCCGGTCAGTTCAGCAACTAAAGATAATTGTTGCCCTAAATCACGTGTTGCTTGAAGAGTCCGATCGATGCCATCAGGACCTAGTCTACCCATTTTAGAATTTAATGCTCCAAATTGTGTAGCCGATATGGCTAGCAACTCATTGTAACCTTCTGTGTCATATCCTAGATCTCTCAACTGTGTTGCAAAATCGCTCTTAGAAAGATCTTTACTCAATTGAGCAAATGCTTTTGTACTTTCCTCCATGCCGCCACCGAGTCCAGTAAAGCCAATTTTATTTTTATTGATTACTTTAACAAAGTCTTCTGTAGACAACATAGTTTGCAAAACTGCAATGTTGAAACCTACAAGATTTTTTGTAAATGTTACGCCGGTATCGGACGCTTGTTGAAAATTTGTTATTAACTGTTCTGATGCTTTTGCAATAGATTGAAACGCACTTGCTACTAATTTTGCCGAGGTTACTACAGTACCAAACGTTCCACTTAGTAGTCCCATATTACCAATTAAATTTGTAATATTTCCACTTCCACTTCCAGCTCCAGAGCCAAAAGAGCTTCCGGCACTTTTGAATCCGTCTTTGATTGCGGCAATGATTTCGTCTTTATCTGACATAAAAAAAATCCTGAAAATATGCGTATATAAATACTGTACACTATATTTATCAGGAGCCTAAAATGGCAGAAAACAACCCTTTACAGCAATACTTTAGACAACCAAAAATATTTGTAGATTTACCTTCTAAAGGGATCTATAATAAGCCCGGTTCTTTAAACAAACACAGTAATCTAGCTGTATATGGATTAACCGGCATGGATGAAATCATTTTAAAGACACCTGATGCTTTACTGTCAGGCGAAGCAATTACACGAACTGTTAAAAGTTGTTGTCCAGATATTACAGATCCTTATGAATTACCCAGTATGGATATAGAAATGCTAGTGGTGGCTATTAGAGTAGCAACCTATGGCAATAGTATATCACTGACCCATACATGTAAAAAATGTCAATCAGAAAATGATTATGATGCAGATTTAGGAATTATTTTAGAACATTATAAACATGCGTCATTCTCTAACAAAATCAAAGAAGATGAAATTGTTATAAATGTAAGACCGTTATCATACAAAGAATCAAACAAATTCAACATAGAAACTTTTAACCTTCAAAGAAGATTATTTCAAATAAACAATGTTCCAGAAGCTGATCAAGAAGGATTCTTGCGTGAAATATATGAATCGCTTGGAGTAATACAAACAAACATGATGTTTGAAAGCATTGAAAGCATTGAATTACCTGACACTGTGGTAGTTGAAAGAGAATTCATTAAAGAATTTGTAGAGAAATGTGACCGAGCTGTTTTTCAATCACTTAAAACACAGTTTGAAAATAATATTAAAAATATGAAGTATCCAGATATTGATATAGTTTGCTCTTCTTGCGATACAGCTGACAAAATTTTATTGGAGTTAAATCAGACAAATTTTTTCGTTGGCGCCTAACAAAGATGACTAACGAAGATATTAAAGATTATCTTGTTAGGCTAGAAAAAGAAGTTTTAGATTTTAAAGAAGAATTATTTAGAATAAGTTGGTTCATGCGTGGTGGAGTGAATATAAACGATTTATTTCACACGTACAGTCATGAAGATATCAAGTTGATTTCAGAAATAATTAAGGGTAATACAGAAGCTACTAAGAATTCAGGCCTGCCACTGATTTAATTCTTTTGCCAAGGATTTCCGTATTTTTTAGCAAACGCATTGTCTGATGTATAGTTGGCAGGATCATGTAATAGTTTATCCGTGTCAAGACCATTGCCCGAAGCTGAAGTAGCGTTGATTGATGCATTAGGAGTTGAACTGCCAGCTGTAGTATCTTTACTGTTAGAACTTGTGGCATCTACACCCAATGCTGTGCCAGCAGTGCCTGCCAAACCGTTAAGTTTGTTTGAAATTTTATCGCCGATATCGCCAGGTCCTAATTTCTTATCGTATCCAGCTTGGCCTTTGCTACTTAAGTCTTTTAGTTTGCCAGCAAATGTGCCTGGTCCTAAATCCCATAATACTTTTACACCTGGATCGACCAAGTGTAGTACAACATAGGCCACGCATTGTTGACCTTCTTTGGTAGCTAGCCATTTTTGCAAATACAATGCCGCGGCTTCTTGAGCCAACAATAAAGCAATACTTTCTGGAGCAAGTATGCCCCCGGTAAAAATACCAGCGGCAGTTCCAACTACGCCAGTTGCAATTCTACCAACTAAAAATATTCTAAAGAAAAATTGAATAACACGCAGTATAGCACCGCTTGCTATCATAGACACCACCATCTTTTCAGCTTCAAGACGCATGGCCACAGGATAGTCTTCTTTTTCTAGCTCTCCAGCTTGAATCATCTTTTCAATGACCATTCTGTGTTGCATGAACTGATAGATAAAAGTGGCAAGATTCAAATACTTGATGATTTTTAAATAACCACCAAGAACTTTTTCTGTTTTAAGTGTAACAGCTTTGCCGGAAATAGGTGTAGTACTGGCAAATTTATCAATAGCTGCCAATATACTACTGCCAGTTCCTTCTGAGATTATTTCATAAACTTTCATTATTCAATTCCTGTAAGATATTTATCAAGTCATTTAAGAAGAACTTGCGTTCTTCTATTCTTCGCTTTCGCTCGAACTATTAAGGATTAGTTAACAACACTTATAACGCGAAGCGTTTAAGATATTATCCAGATCGTTCAGTCACACTTTGCCCTGGCGGGCAAAATGACAAACATTATCCGAGTCGAACATGCTCACTCTTACGTTTTGGCATTACAGTGGCGGTCATCCGGTACCACGAGCCAAGTCTTTATATGACGGCAGTCTAATAAACAACGTAAAACGTTTATTAAACCCGAGGTTTCTCTCCTCTCTTTTAGCCTGTAAAATATATTTTCTTGCTGATCAAACGGGTTTATTCATAGGCATATCCCATCCGCGTCCTGTAAAGGATAGTGATCCAGCTACTCTGCGCCAAGCAGAGATTCCTTGCCGCCACACATCAGAGCGGATTCAGGGCACAATACTATCGCCTGTGCGGGCTTATTTGGCGTTATTTTGCCTGGTTTTCTTGAAGTTTGCGAATATGCGAACCATGTACACGCACTTGAATATGACCATTATAATAGTCATTTGATTCTAAAACTCTGCGTGAAAATTGTTCTCTAGCCTCTATATAACTGCATTCTGCCTTGCTTCGACAGAGAAACAGTATCTCTCTTGTAAAATTTTCTGTGCCTAATGCCGTAACATCCTTGCTTAATTCTGGGCTTGAACCATAATATTCCCGCCAGTCTGAGTCAATTTTGCTACGAATTTTCTTTTTTTTCTTGTTGCCGTTCTTTAATTTTACTGTCTTGTATGTGGTTTTTGAGAATTTAGCTAGTTTTTTGCCTATGTACATGCGACCGTTAGTAGTGTTTGTTATGATATAAACAAATCCTATACAGTCTTCTGGTAGTGTTTCTATTGGTTGAGATTGATAAGTCCAAGACATTAACTATGTAGTTTATTCGGACTCACCCTCCCCTGCCTTTTGATTTGCCTTGCGTTCTGCCTTGTTTTTATCTAACCATACGCGATACTGTTGCACATGTTCCCTGCGTTCCCGGGCAATAATGCGTATTTGTGCCAGCCAGTATCGCATGTTTTCCCCAGCACGACGAGTCCCACGAGCTTGCCATTTTTGATTTTCTTTAAAGTATTCCTTAAAAGCATGCATCAAACGCTCATGTGACTCTTCATTTTGATAGGGACTGGGTTCTACGTGTCTACTCATGTATCTCTAAATCGTTTGCATAGCTGGTAAAACCGTTTTCTTTGATAACTCTCAGTACATTGTTTACACGGCCTATCAGCTCTTCCTTGTGACTGATCAAGAATATGTTTTTCTTGCGTTCACGACCCATCTTTTTCAGTATGCCCAGGGCACCTTCTACTCCTGAAGGATCTAGTCCGTTGTCTATGAGCTCGTCAACAAACAGCAAATTAATACTTTGATATAGACTTTCCCATACATCACGGAAAGCCCACGACAAGCCCAGTATGAGTCTATTGCGTTCGCCTCGACTTAGATTATCAAAATCTAAATCTTGCCCCAGCTGTGTGATTAAGACCGTCAAGTCGTTTTGGAATGTAACTGTGTGTGGTAACCCCAGCTTGTCCAAGTAATAGGTCAAGCGATTGTTTAAGTATGCTAGGTTTTGATCTATAATCTTTTTGCGAATAAATGAATCTTTTGATGTCAGCAATTTCAACAAGAACTCTTGATGATCCTTCAAGCGAGTCAGCTCATTGACCAAGTCCCAAGAAATTTCCTGCATGGCAGTCATACGCAGTTCTTCAATTTGCTCTTGATACGGATCAGTTTCACCCGCTTTGATAGTCAACTGTGTTTCAAGAGTTTTTAAGTTGTTTTGATGTTTAAGAGTCTGCTCCACGCTGTCATAGTACGTTGAAGGACGTTGAGTCAGCTCACCCAGGGTAGCAATTTCGGCTTGTATTTTTGACAAATCCTTAGTGACCTTGTCGAAATACTTTCGGGCCTCGTCAAGGTGCCCTTGTGCTGTTGATGTCATTTCTTCATGCTTGTGATCATGTAGCTCTTGTTCACATGCGTGACAGGTCTTGTTAGCCAACTTGACGAGCTCGCCGTCGTACTTCGTGACGCTTCGCTCCGCTTGTGCTATCGCACTTTCGAGCGTTGCACGCTCTTTATTTAGGCTTTTCAGCTTCGCTGACTTCTCGTCATACACTTTGAGCTCCGCATGCTTCGCAAGCTCAGCGTCAATATCTACGTCCTCCAATTCGACAATGGCTCTGCCCATCTTTTCTAGCTCTTGAGTATGTTGATTACCCCAAGCCATTTGTTTGGTTAGCAAACTATCAATACTTAATTGTATTTTTTCGTTGCTTTTCTTTGTAGCTTCGAGATTGGCAGTCTCTTGTGTAATAGCATCTTTAGTTTCTTTAACTTGTTCTTTAAGAGTTTCTGCTTTTTCACTTAGTAATGTAATACCCAACAACTGTTCAATGATAGCACGTTGGTCGTTAGCCCGCATACTTAAGAAAGGTTCTGTATAAGTGTTAAGAGCAACAATATGTTTGAACATATCGTGGCTCATGCCCAGCAAGTCATCTAAGTCCTTCTGGGTTTCACGCATATCTCCTTGAGCATCGTCTGTTTCGTCTGTTTCTTGCTCTTGGTCATCAATAAAAAACTTTAATATGTTAGGTTTACGCCCACGTTCTATACGATAGAGAACACCATTTTTTTCAAATGTAAGTGTAACCAACATACCTTTGGCGTTAATCTTATTGATAAGATTATCTTTTTTAATGTTAGTGAGTGCAATACCGTAAAGTGCATAACTTAAAGCATTTACAATGGTTGTCTTACCTGTACCGTTACGACTTCCGCTATCATCACCGCCTTGATCTAAATTCTCACCTAATACGAGTGTTAAATTTTCTTTACCAAAGTCTACAGCTTGAGTCTGGTTGCCCACACTCATGAAGTTACGTACTGTTAGTTCTTTTATTATAATCATAGGTTACTGTAAATCGATAGTAGTGTATTTTTGTCGTAGGTGTCTGAATCAATGCTGACAATTTGATTACTGACAATTTGATCAACACTTTCAAAACTTTGAATATCTATATTAGTGTTAATTTCGATTTCTTTCTTTTCAGCTATCAATGTAAGTTCTCTGATATTGTAGTCTGCAATGAATTTTTCTTTGATAAAACTTGCTTCTTCAAAACTAATATCAATGTCTAATGCAACACGAAGATGTTGTCTAGGCAGAATAATTTCATCGGCACGATCAATCAGTTCACTTAATTTAAGAGTTCGATATGTAGGTTGTCCAGGCCAGCTATGATATACAGGTTGTCCACCCCACTCCAATATCATCATACCACGTTCATCATCCCATGCATCCGAATAGTTGTGCGGGAACGCATTGCCAATATAAACCATGTTTTCATTTTGTTGACGTTTGTGGAAATGTCCACTAAACCCTAATTCAAAACCTTTAAATGCGTCAACTTGTAGTTCTCCGTGATCCGGCATTTGCACCATGGCATTCATAAAAAATTTAGGAAGTTCAAAATGTCCAAAGCAATATTTGCCTGTACGTTTGTTTATGTTTTTCCATTCTTCTCCCACCAACCACGGATAAAGGGTGACATCTCCAATAGTAGTAGGCTCGTGTATGACAGTAACACCAGGAATGTATTTTCCAAATTCCACAGAGTGTATGTCTCGTTTGTCTTTGTAATACAAATCATGATTACCAGGAAAGAAATAGAAGTTGTTAAACGCCTGACCCAACTTTTCCAAGGCCCTAAGGCTATAATCCATTGTAGTAATGTTAAGGCTATTACGGTTATGGTGCCAATCACCCATAAAGATACCTGTATCACAACCTTCCTCCTTTGCTTTAGCGATATACCAATCCACAAATTCCTCACAATCTTGATTGTGAATTGATGAATTACTTTTAAGACCAAAATGTATGTCAGTAAAAGCGGCAATCTTTTTAAACATATTACTCACTAGCAGTATCCTCGTTGTGTCGTTTTAATGCGTTTGCATGTTCACCTGCGCCAGTACGGCTATAACTAGGATTCATTCCGTTGATTTCCAGTATGTCGTCACGGATATTTTGATTGCGTTTTTCTATATTAATAACACGAACAAAGCTATTAGTAACAGCCGCAGTAAAATACGCAAAAGGATTGTCTGATTTCGATTCATCAAATTGTAGTCCTATCTGTGTAAGTTGCAAAATAGCCTGACCTTTCATTTCGTCATTATATGTGTACCCACGAACGTTACCCCGAGTAGCATAACGCTCACATAATTTTAACATCATACGAGCTAAGGTGTTAGTTATTTGGCCCGCATTTTTGTCAAAATGACCAGTCTTCAATCCACCTTTCCAATGACTTTTACCAACACATATGAGTTCATCTTCGTCATTAAATTTCCAATGTTGGAAAGGAGGAAAATTAACCTTATCACGGTGATCTGCAAGACTCTTTGGATTTTTCTTACGTGTATTGTTAAGTGGAATATGATCAAATGTCATGATCCTGAAGACTACATCTGTCTTTGGAATTTTTTTATAATCAATTTCGCAGTCGGCTTGTTTAATTTTTTCTCCGCCCTTTTTACGAGCGGCATAATCGGTGTCTCCAATACGTTTGGCACGATTACGTTTGGCTTCTGCAATAGTTCTAATATTAATTTTATCTACGCTGGGCAGGATTATATCGTATTGATGATATTCTGGTTTGGAAAATACACAATAACTACTTTTTGATTTGTGTATTTCGGCCAACATGTCTTTGTTGTTTAAGTAATTTACTTTGGGCGGGTTTGCTGGTATTGTCATCCTTAAGAGTCCTCTAATGGTTAATTATAAACTACGCACTTTATAAAGTCAACTAAATATTATACCAAAAAGGAATAATATTATGGCCGTAACAGGAGCAACAGCACAGGTACAACAAGGCGCAAGTGCTAATTCGATTGGATCTGCTATCAATAAAGCAGGTAAAATCACTGCATTGGCAGGAGCGGTGGGTAATGCCGCCAATTTATTAAGTTCTGTACGTTCGATAAGTTTACCAACTGCTGGTGAATCAGTAGGCGATATATACGCCGCTTCGGCCGCTTTTACTGATTTGGAAGGCGCCCATGAATGGCGTGTTCGTTTAAGCATACCTACCTGGCCTAGTTTTAGAACCAGTGTAGTAATGAAACCATTAATCGATGCAGGCGGCATGATTTTTCCTTACACTCCAGACATTAATATAACTGCACAGGCAAAGTACACACCTTTGAATATTCCGCATACAAATTACAATTTCCATGCATATCAAAATAGTGATCCTGGACAAATTCAGATTACTGCTCCAATGTATGTTGAGGATCAAACACAAGGCTTGTACTGGATTGCAGCCATGCATTATTTAAGAAGTCTTACCAAAATGTTTAACGGAAATGATCCAAAGGCTGGCAATCCTCCACCGATTGTAAATTTTAATGCGTATGGTCAGTATGTGTTTAACAATGTACCAGTTGCAGTTACATCATTTCAAACTCAGTTGGCAAAAGATTGTGATTATATCAGTGTACCAGTAGTCAACAGTGCCGCTAGTATAGCACAAGGTGCCGCAGATGCAGTCGGTGGAATAACAGATGCACTTGGTTCAATCTTTCCAGGAGCGGGAGATGTTACTGCCGGAATAGGAAGTATTGCAGGCGGTGTTGGACAAGTGGCCGCCCTTGCAGGATTATTTGGAACTGGCGGGTCTATCCCAGGAGGATATACTCATGTTCCTGTAAAAAGTACATTTACAGTTACACTACAGCCAATGTATGCAAGAAATACAAGTCAAAGATTTAGCCTTGACAGATTTGTTGAAGGCGGATATCTAAACACAACTCCGGGATACATTTAAAATGCAAGCAGATTATTCTACAAGTAGTCCTTGGTACTTGACATCTATTACAAATAACTATCTAGACATTTTAAATATCAGACCTGTCAGTGCAAATCCAGACGATTTTTTATATACTATTGAACCGCAATATACCTATAGACCAGACCTACTGGCATTTGACTTATACGGCGATGCTAATTTATGGTGGGTTTTCATTCAACGAAATTTAGATGTATTACAAGATCCTATTTTAGATTTTATTCCAGGAACACAAATATATATTTGTAAATTAAGCGAATTAACACAAGCATTGGGAATATAATATGGCTTCTGTATTATCTAATCTTGGATCTGCAATATCGGATGCCTTTACAAAATTTTCTTTGCCTAGACCAAATGTCTTGAGCAGTTATGCATCTTACGATTATGTGTTTGGTCTTTATTGTTTAGATCCTGCAAGTTATAATTTTCCAAATTCATCATACCTTGCAGGACAACTACCGACTGCAATTTTAAAAAGTGCTGGTGCGAATCCTGACAACAGATTTATTATCGGCGGCACTAAATTTGAATTTTATATGACTGAACTTACAGTCAATAGTACAGTTTCATTCACACCTAAATTGACTAACACAAGCAATTTAACTTTAGAATTTAAAATAGTTGAGCCATACAGCATGTGCGGATTTCCTACAGCATTATCTGGTGCGGCAGGGCTAGCTGGGTATCAAAATTATAATGATGCTGTTTATTTGATTACTATTGATTTTAGGGGAAACACGGAAGGCGGAGCAATTTCATCAATACCATCTACTTCAAAATATATTCCGTTTAAATTTACAAAAATTGATATGAAAATGACTCCCGCTGGCGCAACGTATGACTGTGCAGGCTATGTTGCCAACGGAGAATCTTTAAAAGATGAATATCTTGCTCTTAAAACAAACGTAAATTTTTCAGGCCTTACTGTACAAGAAGCCTTGCAAAGCGGTGCTCATAGTTTGCAAGCTGCCTTGAACAAGTACTATGATAATTTAAAGAAAGACGGTGGTGCAGATCAACCCGAAAGAATTTATATAGTTTTTCCATCCACTTTGCAAACAGGTAAATCTGGATCACAAACTCCAAATGCTTCCAGCAAATACAATGTATCATCTGCCACAGTAAGTAAAATTACATCAGGTACAGATGCAAGTTTTTTAAAAAGTATAGGATTAAAAACAGCAGATCAGCAACAGGCAATTGCACAACAAGATACTAGTACTGTAAATAAAATTGGATCTTCAGAGTTTGACGGTGAGACAATAAAAGCAGCCAATAAACCTTTTGCAAAATCGGTAGTAGATCCTAATACCGGAGAAGTAAACAAAGCATCTACGCAGGTTGTAGATCCAAAATCGATTGAATTTGAATTTCCACAAGGCACTAGCATTATTGATATGATTAATAAAGTGTTATTTGTTAGCAAATATGCGGTTAATAATCTTAAAAGTAGTGCAGTTGATGCCGACGGATTTAGAACATGGTGGCGAGTTGATACACAAGTTTATCATATAAATTCTGATGACAATATAAAATCAAAAGGAAGACTACCTAAGATTGTTGTATACAGAGTTTGCGAATACAAATCGCACGTTGCATGGAGTCTAGCAACTAACGTAGTTCCTCCTGGTCTAGATAGTCTTAGAAAAAAAGTAGCAAAAGTTTACAACTATATCTACACAGGATTAAACACGGAAATTTTAAATTTTAATATTGAAATTAAAAATGCATTCATTATGAGAATGGCTCCTGATTTGTTTAAAAATACACAAAGTGAACTTTTACAAAATAGAAACGATTTTGCTAGTGAAGCAAATAAGGATGCTAAAAAAGATGAAGTTCAAGTCAACGACAATGGTGCAAAAGTTAACAAGGGCAATGTAAATGCCGCTCAGACTTTGCGTTATACAGGAACTGAAACATCTTTAGGTAGGATAGGAGGTACATACGGAGCCGCTCAAACAGCACAAGCCGCGGCTTGGTACCATGATGTAATTAATACTCCTTACGACATGTCTAATGCTAACATAACAATTATGGGAGACCCTTACTATATTTCTAATTCTGGAATGGGCAACTATACAGCAAACGTCAGTAGCCAGGTTAATATAACATCAGACGGAGATATGAATTATCAAGGAGGAGAAGTTTCTTTTATTGTTAATTTTAAATCACCTAACGATATAAATCAGTCAACTGGACTGTATGACTTCTCATCAAATAAGACAGCATATCAATGGCAAGGACTGTATAAATTAACTACAGTTAAGAGTACATTTAAAGACGGCAAATTTACACAAGTACTCAACGGTATTAGATTACCAAATCAGCCACCGCCAAATTCAGTAACTTCAAGTTCTGGCTTGAAACCTGGACAAGCTATTGGTACAGACAAACAATCTCCAGCTGCCGCTCAACCGGCACCCGGCACTCCCGAATACACAGCCGCATATAATCGTGGCGATATACCGCAGGTTTAATAATGACAGGTACCATATCCAGAATAGATACAGCTAAAGGTTCAGGCGGACAAAAAGCACCCGAAGTCCCTAGACTAGCCATAGTAGAAGGTCATCTTGACAGCAAATTCATGGGAGGTCTTAAAGTACGAATCTTAAGAGAAGCAGGCGACTCTAGATTTGACAATCAATCATTCCAAGTAAAAGCTATGTTTCCTTTTGCAGGGCAAACTAATGCTGACTTTGTTGGTAATAATAATGACTATGACGGAACACAAAAAAGTTACGGTATGTGGTTTGTACCACCGGATGTGGGGACACAAGTAGTTGTAATTTTTATCAATGGCGATCCATCTCGTGGATTTTGGATAGGATGTGTTCCTGATACCGAAAGTAACTTTATGGTTCCCGGAATGCCTTCAACAGAATTTACTGTTGAGCAAGGAACTACTCCAAGCGGACAACCATTAAGGGCTCCTACATCGGAATATAATAAAGTAATTGCAAATACGGATACTGCTAATGCATCTAAACCAGCAACACAAATTCCTAAACCTACTCACAAATATTTTTCACAAATACTAACAAATCAAGGATTAAATCTTGACGATATCAGAGGAATTACAACTAGCGGTGCAAGGAGAGAAGCACCTAGTACTGTATTTGGAATTAGTACTCCTGGCCCAGTAGATAAAACACCAGGTGCTCCAACAGGCAAAGTTGGCTTGGATTCCCTTAATAATAATCCAATAGTCCAGCCAATCAGCAGACTTGGCGGAACAACATTTGTAATGGATGATGGCGATTCTGGATTTAGAAGAAAAAAGAACGCTAGCGAAGGTCCTCCTGATTATGCAAGTTTTCAAGCAGGCGATAAATCTGGAGATCCTACTCTACCTCACAACGAGATGGTTAGAATTCGTACACGTACCGGACATCAGATATTATTGCATAACAGTGAAGATTTAATTTACATTGGAAATGCCTCAGGTACTAGTTGGATAGAAATGTCTAGCATGGGAAAAATTGATATATTTGCTTCGGACAGTGTCAGCATCCATACAAAAGCAGATATGAATTTTTATGCTGACCGAGATATTAATATGGAAGCTGGACGTAGTATTAATATGAAATCTACGACACAAACACAATTAGAATCAGGCGGCAACTTTAATTTTATTGTTAACGGAAATTATAAAGTAAAAGTAACAGGCGATTATATTAATGTAGTTAAAGATTTTAATGTTAGTGCAAGTACATCAGTAAATTTAACTAGCGTTAATACAAATTTAAACAGCAGTAACAATTTAATAATAACTGCATCAAGTGTCCTTGGTATAAACGGTGCAGGAGTTGCATCAAAGGCATTAACAACTGCTCCTAAACCTTTGCCAACATTTAATAATATTTACGACACTAACGGTAGTCAAATAGTGAGTATTATGAAGCGTATTCCTAATCATGAACCTTGGCCTCAGCACGAAAATTTAGATCCAAAATCGATGGCAGCTTCGCAGACAGATATAACATCGACTTCGCCGATAACATTTAGTAATGGAAAAACTACAGCACCAGATTTTTATTTAAAGTACACTACAGCAACAGACACGTTTAACTTTATTCCACCAAGTTCAAACCAATCTGCAAAGTAACGGAGACCTAACATGGCAAACAGTTTATACACAAAAACAAATCTTACAACAAAATCGAACATTAATAACAAGCCAACTTCTCGTTTGTACAGAGGATTCAGCACAGTTAATACAAATAGTAAAAATTTTGCATTGTATGATTTTGAACTAATCAAACAAGACTTGCTAAACAGTTTTTATGTACGTCAGGGCGAAAGACTCATGAATCCAGCTTACGGTTGTATAATATGGGACTTGTTGTTTGAACCTTTGACAGAAAACATAAAGGAACTATTATTGCAGAATGTCAATGCAATCGTAAATGCAGATCCTAGGGTTCAGGCAACCAATGTAATCATATCTCAGTATGATACAGGACTACAAATTGAGTTTAGATTGACATATTCAGCGTACAATCTTAGTGAAAATCTGCAATTAAAATTCGATCAAAACAACGGTCTAGTATCAAATATCTAATAAAATACGCATATAATTTTGTTCGATAAATATTAATATTAGGATAAATCATGAGTTCAACTACTAGACAAAATAATCTACTACTAGCAGAAGATTGGCAAAAGATATATCAAACTTTTAGCAATGCAAATTTCCAAAGCTACGATTTTGATAATCTACGCCGTACAATGATTGATTATATCCGTACAAATTTTCCTGAAGATTTTAATGATTATATTGAATCTAGTGAGTATCTAGCTCTTATTGACCTGATTGCTTTTGTAGGACAAAGTATTGCATTTCGTGTAGATCTAAATGCTCGTGAAAATTTTATTGAAACGGCAGAACGTCGTAGTAGTCTTATCAACCTGGCACAACTTGTTAGTTATGTTCCTAGTAGATGTGTTAGTGCTAGCGGATTGTTAAAAGTTGCCACGGTTTCTACAACTGAAAATGTTTTAGATTCTAATTCAAGAGATTTGTCAGGACAAGTTATTGCATGGAACGATCCTAGTAATACTAATTGGTATGATCAATTTATTAGAATTATCAACGCGGCACTTCCACAAAATCAACAATTTGGAAATCCATCCGATAGTGCAACAATTTACAATATCCCAACAGCACAATATCGATTTAATGCTGTAGCCGCAAATCTTCCTGTGTATTCTTTTAGTTCTTCGGTAGCTGGCAGATCGATGGACTTTGATATTACTAGTACAACTTTTAATGCACAGACGTACATATACGAAGAAACTCCAAAAATTGGAAATCAAGTAGCATGTGTTTACACTGATGACGGGTACGGCGCCGGTAGTCCAGGCACAGGTTTTTTCTTTCGATTCACGCAAGGTACATTGAACAATGCAACATTTACAGTTACTACTCCAAGTACTAACATGCAAATTAACATTGACACACCTAATATAAACAATACAGATGTTTGGTTATGGCAATTAGATTCTAACGGAAATGAAAGTGTTTTGTGGACAAAGATTCCAGCACTTACCGGTAATAATATTATATACAACAGTTTGAATCAAAATGTGACAACAATTTATAGTGTTACAACACAAACTAACGATTCTATTATATTAAATTTTGCAGACGGTATATTTGGTCAGATGCCTCTTGGTACTTTTAGAGTATACTACAGAATTAGTAACGGATTGTCTTACGTTATTAACTCGACGGATATTAATAACGTTTCAATTTCTGTTCCTTATATCTCTGCTAATAATGCACCAGAAGTTATAACATTGACATTATCTTTAAAAACGTCAGTAATTAATGCAACCACAACTGAATCCAATGCAAGCATAAAACAAAATGCTCCTCAAACATACTACACACAAAATCGTATGATCACAGGAGAAGATTATAATATTAGTCCGTTGAGTGCAAGTTTACAAGTGGCAAAAGTTAAAGCTATTAATAGAACATCAAGCGGAATTAGTCGATATTTTGACCTGACAGACCCAACCGGAAAATATTCATCAACAAATTTATTTGCTGATGATGGTATACTATATCAACAATTATTCAATACTGGAACAACATTTACCTATGTAACACAAACAGATATTCAAGGAGTTATTGATAATAAAATTCTTCCAATATTAGAAGATCCTAACATTAGAAATTTCTTTTATAGCAATTTTATTAACTTTATTTCAAAGAGTGTTAGTGCTAATTGGTATTCTAAAACTATTGATAACAACAGTTCTACTGGATATGTTGGTGCAATTGACCAAACGCCGTTAGCAGTTGGATACAATAATACATCAAATGCGTTACTGTATCTTGGAGTAGGGGCTTTGATTAAGTTTACAGCACCGACCGGATATTATTTTAATACCTTGCAAAAAAATATACTAACTGCTATACCTGCTTTGGGAGTTTTGCCATCAGGGGGTATTACTTATTTGTGGGCGACAGTTGAATCTGTGTCAGGTGACGGAACAACCGCTACGCTGTCTAATGGTCAAGGTCCAATTACATTAAGTAAACCTGTAAGTACTTTGTTTAATAGTTTAGGAGCAATAACAGCCACTCCGTTACTAACACAAATTATTCCAGCATTTTCAACAGCATTAACCTCGAGCGTACAAACACAAATAATTGATTTAATTTTTAATAATCAATCTTTTGGTTTGAGATATGACAGCCCAACCCAGACATGGCAAATTATATTTGAAAATAATCTTAATACTACAGGTTCTTTTAGTCTAACAAATCAAGGAGATGTTTCTAGTACACAATTAGATGCTAGCTGGTTTTTATTGTTTACAACAGATAATCAAACTTATACAATTACACAGCGATCTTTAAGATATGTTTTTGAAAGTGATGCAGAAGTTTCATTTTACTTTGACGATAGTGTAAAAATTTACGATATAGTATCAAGTTCAACAATTTCAGATATCATTAAAGTACTAAGCATTAATACACAGCCATTATCGACATCTGCATTCACAACTGATTACTCATGGCAAGTTGTAAATGAATATTTTGGACAAGACGGATACATTGATCCTAAAAAAGTTATAATTACTTTTGCAGATCCATTAAACAATGGTAGTGTTGACAACCCTCAGGGATTCATAGATATTGTTGACCCTTCATTACCAACATCTTATATTGTACAGAAAAAGTATTCTATTTCTCAAGGACAAGAAGATTACAAATATGTCTATAATGATCCTGCGATTGGCGGAGCTGGACCAGTTACAATTTTAGCTTCACAAAGTTTGGCTTATCCGTTATCACAATGGACTGACGGACAGTATTTTTATTTTATAGATACACAAATAGTAGTTCAGTATACCGTGGCAAGCGGAATATTAAATCCAACATTAGACTATAAAGTTTATGTCGGCCGCGACGGATTAAAATTTCAATATACTCATAGTGCAGATTATAATTCAAGAATTGACCCAGGCGCAAGTAATATTATAGATGTTTATATCTTAACTAAGAGTTACGATACTGCATTTAGACAATGGGTGGATGGCGGAACGACAGGCACTGAACCATTGCCCCCAAGTCAGGATGAGTTGAATAATTTATTAGCACCAAATCTTAACATAATTAAATCAATCTCAGACGAAATAATCTATCATCCAGTAAATTATACATTACTGTTCGGAGCGGCAGCTGATCCAGGTCTTCAAGCTGTGTTTGAAGTTATTATTAATCCTAGTTCGGCAGTATCTAATGCCAATGTTACTGCACGTATTCTAACAGCTATCAATCAATTCTTTGCTTTAGAAAATTGGAATTTTGGAGATACATTCTATTTTACTGAATTATCAACTTATGTAATGCAACAATTAGCACCAGATATTATTAGTTTCGTTATAGTTCCAACACAATCTGGTCAGTATTTTGGAAGTTTATTTGAAATAACATGTGCAAGTGATAGTATTTTCTTAAGCTGTGCTACATTTAGCAATATCCAAGTAGTATCTGGACTAACTCCAAGTAACCTTAAGACAGTTACAGGTACTGCATTATCTTCAACAGCAAATCTTCAACAAATAACAAGTGCAAATTATGGGGCAAATAGTTAATGGCCAATAGTAATATTCCAACCGGCAACACTGGTCTAGGTGTTAATTTTCTTCCTGATTTTTATCAGACTATTGCAAATAAAAAGTTTTTGCAATCGACGATTGATCAGTTATATCAACCTGGTACAATAACAAAAACTAGTGGATTTATTGGTCGTAAAAATGCAAAAGCCGCAACTGGTAAAGATGTTTATGTTACTGCGGCAGATAATACTAGACAGAATTATCAATTAGAGCCAGGATTTACAGTAACAGATGCGTTAGGCAATGTTACATTCTTTAAAGATTATATTGACTATATCAATCAGTTAGGAGTGTTTGGAGCCAACACAAAAAATCATAACAGATTAAACAATCAAGAATTCTATAGTTGGGATCCTCATATCGATTGGGACAAATTTGTAAACTTTCAAGATTACTATTGGTTACCATACGGCCCTGACACTATTACAATTTACGGTCAGCAACTAGGTACGAATAGTACTTACAATGTTGCAATACAGGCTGAAGGTAATACAAATGAATATTTGTTTACACCTGACGGACTAACTTTAAATCCTGTATTAAAATTATATAGAGGTCAAACCTACAATTTTAATATTGTAAGCCCGGGTAATCCTTTTAGTTTTATGACTGAACGTAGTATAGAACAAGGGTATCTATATAAAGAAGGAGTTAGTGATCATAGCGTAGAGTTAGGAACAATAACATTTACAGTACCGCTTAATGCTCCTAGTTTAATATTTTATCAAAGCGAAACTGATATTAATTTAGGCGGCGCCATTGAAATTTTTGACATTGTAGATAATACATTTCTTGACGTAGATAAAGAAATTATTGGAAAACAAACATACACCCTTTCAGACGGAACTGCATTAAGTAACGGGATGAAAGTAAATTTTGGTGGAAATGTAGCTCCATCGCAATATGCTGTTGGTAGCTATTATGTTGAAGGAGTTGGCGTTGCAATTAAATTAGTTTCTGAAAAATTACTAGAGATATTGAGTCCTTATACTTCCAATTTATCAGTCGAATTTGATTCTGCACCATTTGCTTCGTTGCCCTTTGATGATTCAACAGGCTATGCAAATGTTAAAGATTATATAGTAATTAATCGTGCAAGTACTGATCATAATCCTTGGTCTAGGATCAATCGTTGGTTCCATAAAGATGTTATTATAGCTAGTGCAAATTATAATAAAGATGTTCCTTCATTAGATCAAACAGCAAGAGCTAACAGACCTATTATTGAATTTGAAGCTGGTTTAAAATTATTTAATACAGGAACGATATCAATAGCAGATGTGGATTTAGTTGATACATACACAACTGATGTCTTTAATGTAATTGAAGGGTCGTTAGGATATACGATTGATGGTATTTCATTAGCCGATGGGCAACGCATATTGTTTACAAATGCAAATGCCGATCCTTTAGTGCGAGGAAATATATATCAAGTAAGTTTTGTAAACATTCAAGGTCGCAATCAAATACAGTTAACTCGAGTAGCAACCCCAGAATTGAATCAATCAGTACTAGTATTACAAGGAGTTAAAGGTCAAAGCCAGATGTATTGGTATAATGGTACAGCATGGGTTGAAGGACAACAAAAAACAACTTCAAACCAACCACCGTTATTTGATATATTTGACAATAATGAAATAAGTTTTAGTGATGTTTCCACTTATCCAGGCTCTACGTTTACAGGAACTAAACTGTTTTCTTATCAAGTAGGATCAGGCCCAAGTGATTCAGTTTTAGGATTTCCATTAAGCTACTTAAATGTTGCAAATATTGGAGATATTGTTTTTAATTTTAATCTTGCAACAGATACATTCAATTATAAAGACAATTCGACTACTATCACAACAGGTATTGATACCGGATTTTTATTAAAAACTAATTTTGCAGGAGTTTCTAGTTATGTAAACGGCTGGCAAACATGTACCACACCAACAGTACAAGCCGCTGTGCGTATCTATGAAGGTGCTGAACAAACAAATAATTTTAACATTGACATCTTTGATGACATAAAAAACTTATCAGATCTTGTAGTTAAAGTTTATATTAATAGTTTTAGAGTTAGTCCTTCAGAATGGACAATAGTCGATACGCCTCAATACAAACAATTAGTGTTGAATACGCCAATTACTACAACAGATGTATTAACAATAAGAGCATTTAGTTCGCAAGCAATTAACAGTAACGGCTATTATGAAATACCGTTGAATCTTCAAAATAATCCATTAAATGATATTATTGATACATTTACATTGGGAGAAGTTACTGACCATGTTGTTAGTATTATTGACAACCTCCCAACGGGATTTGTTGGAGTGTTCCCGGGAGATGATAATTTAAGAGATTTAGGAAATGTAACACAATACGGAACAAAATTTGTACAACATAGCGGACCTTTAAGTTTAAGTTTATATCATATTACATCCGAATCTAATAATATTATTAAAGCTATTGAAACAGCAAGGGATGATTATAATAGTTTTAAACGTAATTTTATTGCGGCAGCTAGTAATTTAGGAGTAGATACAGATCCAGTTACTATGGTTGAATTAGTAATGCAATCTATTAACGGTAACAAACCAAATACTGCTCCTTATTATTTTAGTGATATGGTGCCATACGGTGCAAGTATTACTACACATCTTACAGTTGTAGATTATAGAATAAAAACTTATCCTTTAACTAGTGTTTTTACGTTAGATAAACTTAGCAATCAGGCGGTTGGTGTTTATCATACAACTAATGCTATAAAAACTCAGTTAATATACGGACAAGACTATACATTTAATAGTCAAGGATTTATTGTCATTACAGATATTGTTGTGTTAACTAACGGTGATACAATTACTACAGTAGAGTATGACAGTACAGATGGAAGTTTTGTTCCGCCAACTCCTACTAAATTAGGAATTTGGCCTGCATTTGTTCCTAAAATTTATTTAGATACAACACTAGCATCTCCGCAAAACGTAATACAAGGGCACGACGGTAGCATTGTGTTAGCATATGGCGACTATAGAGATGCAGTATTATTAGAATTAGAAACACGAATTTTTAATAATATTAAAGTAAAATACGATTCTACAATTTTTGATGTCGCAGATATAATTCCAGGATATAACCGAACTACTCCTTACACCCTAAGCGAATTTAACGAGGTACTTTCTCCTTCATTCTATTCTTGGGTTGGATTAGTAGGCGTAGATTTTACTCAACCTGTAAATTTTGATGTTGCTAATCTGTTCACTTATAACTATTCTTTTGATACATCACCGGACGGTAACCCTGTTCCGGGATTTTGGAGAGGTGTATATCGCTGGATGCTAGATACCGATCGTCCTAATCTTTGCCCATGGGAAATGTTAGGATTTAGTCAGCAACCCAATTGGTGGGTTAGTGTGTATGGTCCAGCACCTTATACTAGTGATAATTTACCTATGTGGCAAGATATCTCTGCAGGACTTGTTAAAGAACCTGGGATGCCTGTTATTAAATTATCTAAATTTGCAAGACCTTTCTTAATAAATCATTTACCAGTTGACGAATCTGGAAACTTAGTAAGTCCTGCAACTAGCGGATTGGCCAGCGGACCATTATTACAAAATACAAATAGTGTCTTTGTATTTGGAGATGTGGGACCAGTTGAATCAGCATGGAGACGTAGTAGCTATTATCCATTTAGTGTGTTAGTATCTTCTTTGTTGTTAACTCCTGCTAAAACTTTTGGAATTTTGTTAGATCGATATAGAATTGAAAGAAATATTGCCGGCCAATTAATTTATAAAGACACTGGGCTACGTATTCGACCAGCTGATGTAAAAATTCCTAATTTATATTCTAGTAAATCTAGAGTACAAACAGCTGGATTAATCAATTATGTAGTTGATCTTATTTCAAATATTATTTTTAGTAATAATCAAGATTCATATAATTTATATGTTGCAAATTTAGCTAATTTAACTCCTCAATTAAGTTATAGAGTTGGAGCATTTACTAACCAGCCACAATTTAATTTACTATTAGAAAGTAAAACCCCATTGGCTACCGGTAGTGTTTTTATTCCTCCAGAAAGTTATAACATATTTTTAAATAGTTCTAGCCCTGTTCAAAAAATAACCTATAGTGGTGTGATTATTACAAAATTATCAACCGGTTTTGAAATTAAAGGTTATAGTAAAACACAACCATATTTTAATTATTTTAATTATTTAGAATCAGGCATCACAGTCAATGTCGGAGGAATTTCAGAAAGTTTTGTAACTTGGACTCCGAGACAATCTTATACAGCCGGACAGATTGTGCAATATGGAAATTCTTATTACAGAGCAGTAACTAGTACAGTTGCTACTGAAACTTTTAATAGTCAATCATTCGCATTATTGGCATCTCTTCCGTTAACTGGCGGAGTATCTGCTGTTTTCAGATCGGCATGGGATACCACATCTTTACAAACATTGCCTTACGGAACACAATTAACTACTATTCAAGAAGTAGTAGACTTTTTATTAGGATATGAACAATATCTTTTAAGTCAAGGATTCATATTTGATGATTTCAATAATAATCTTGGCCGTGTTGCTAATTGGTCCACTAGTGCTAGAGAGTTCATGTTCTGGACAACACAAAACTGGAGTAACGGACAAGAAAAATGGTCTGACTGGTCTGTAAATCAACCTTATAGTTACGGAACTGTAGTGCGATACGACGGCAATTATTATAGTGCCAACTACAATATTCCGGCATCTGCTGTGTTTGAATACAATCTATGGACTGCATTACCTGGATTAAGCAATCTTGGAAGTAGTGTTATCAGTTTAAGTCCTAGTGCCAATGGTATCAATTTTATTACTAATTTGACAGTTGTTGACAGTATAAGTAATCCGTTCAACAGCTATGAAATATTTAAAGTGGACGGTACGCCTTTAACTCCAAACGATATAGATAGCTATCGAACTGGAAATACCGTTACATATAGTCCAAGAGGTACACATGGAATTTATTGTGCAAGTTTTTATTTGATACAAAATGAACATGTAGTGACAATTAATAATACAGATATTTTTAATGATATCATTTATAATCCTGCTACAGGTTATAGAAGAGAACGTTTAAAATTGTCAGGGTATGTAACCGAAGGCTGGTACGGCGGATTAGATATTCCTGGATTTGTGTATGATGCCGCTAAGATCGATTCTTGGCAAGCGTGGCAAGATTATAATATGGCCGATATCATTGAATATCAAGGAAACTATTATAGTGCTAATGCCTTTACAGCAGGAACAATTAATTTTGTATCTGAGCAATGGACCAGATTAAAATCTAAACCATCGGCACAGCTATTGCCAAACTGGACAAATGTTGCTACACAGTTTGTAGATTTTTATAGTCTTAACGTTGATAATTTTAATACAGATCAACAGAAATTTGCACAACATTTAATTGGTTATCAAAAAAGACAGTACCTGGATAATATCATACAAGACCCTGTCAGCGAATTTAAATTCTATCAAGGTATGATTCGAGATAAAGGTACACAAAATGTGCTGAATCATTTGTTTGGAGTATTGAGCGAAGACAAAGCGGAGAGTCTAGTATTTTATGAAGAGTGGGCATTGCGTGTTGGCCGATATGGGGCAACTAATGCTTTTGAGGATATAGAATTTGTGTTAGACCAAAAAGATTTTAGAAATAATCCTCAAGGATATTTTTTAACAAATTCTATTAATAAAAATATTAGCGACTTTGTGAATCAACAAACACCTAATGATGTATATGTAAAACCACTCGGCTATAATTCTAATCCATTTCCAGTAAACACAAATTATAATCCGTTATTGCGTGATGCTGGTTATATTAATCCAGCAGATGTTAAATTTAGTTTAAAATCATTATCAAATATTAACGATACCGATAGTAAAGGAAATTTGTTATACCCCATTACTTCAATCGATGAAGGCCAGTATATTTGGACTGCATTTGATAATAACAGTTGGAATATATATCGTTTTACAGATTTAAAAATCAGAGTATCATCTGTTGCATACAGTAACGGAGTACTAACAATAACAGCATTGAATAGCTTACCATTAACAGCAGGTTCTTACATTGGAGTAAGAGAAACTGGAACTATTAATAGTCAAGGTGTTTATCTAAGTACTTTTGATGGGTTTTATCAAATTGCTACTGTTAATTTAAATGTAATTACTATCAATACTAAAATCTCAAATTTTCCATCTCCGTTTACACAAACTGGACAGATGGTAATGTATTCTTTAGTATCAAGAAGATTTGCAGGTATAGACACTGTGAATTCAACAAGTAATACAGTTAAACTTAAAGCCGGTGAATTAGTTTGGACCGATGATAGTGGGGCAGGATCTTGGGCTACTTGGAAATACAATCCAGCGTTTAGCCAATCTTCCTTGGCAAATATTTCATTCTCTGCAAATTTACAATTTGGTTCAGTTGTAGCTATGAATCGTAAAGGTTCTGTACTAGCAGTAACTAATGGATCAACCGGTGTTATTACTACCTATGATAAAGCAGGAACAGTAGTTCCTTGGGCACAACGCTCAACTCTTACTGCACCTTTCATGTCTAACCCTAATCCGTTGTATCCAATACAAAATACAAAACCTACACAACTTTCTACTGTGTTAAGTTTTAGTGATGACGGAGTCTGGCTAGTTGGCGGTAGTCCAACAGTCAACCGAGTAGCAACCAGCTATGTAGGACTGTATAACAGTAGCAATACGTATACTCCTGGAAGTATTGTATCTGATACAAATGGAATATTTTATGAGTGTTTGATTACTAGTAATGGAATTGCTCCGTCCTCAACATCTTTATCATGGCAAATTATTCCGTATGTTCCTGTAAATTCTTTATCGGGAATAAATTCCACAATAGTAGGACAAGGTGCGATAAGCCTGTATGTTAAAGATTTAAATAACAATTATAGTTTAGTTGATTCAATTATTAGTCCATCTCCTAGTACTAATGAACAATTTGGTTCTAGTGTAGCTTTTGGAAATAATGTTATGTACGTTGGTGCTCCTGGACATAATAACGGAGCAGGTAGAGTTTATCAATTAAGATATACAACAGTCACACTGGCTTCGTCACAGTATAATCCTGTAGGCAGTGAAGCAGTAAACCAAGGAGTTACTACATCTGAAATACTTAAAGTAACGGCTGGGTCATTTGTTATAGGAACAACTTATACAATTTATACTCTAGGTACAACAGATTTTACTACAATTGGTGCAACTGCAAATACTGTTGGCGTAACGTTTATTGCAACTAACGTTGGATCAGGATCAGGAGTTGCAACTACAGTTATATTCAACAATTTAGTTCAGTCAGGACAAAATATTTTAGTAGTTAATTCAACTCTTGGAATACGTGCAGGTATGATAGCAGTGTCTGGTGCAAACGGTGGATACACTAGCGGTCAAAAAGTTGATTATGTATTAACCAAATTCATATTATATTCTTACTATAGTGTAACCAATAGTGCTAGTTATAATTTAAGTCAGGTGTTGGCAGGTATGACAGTTACAGGTACAAATATTCTACCTGATACTATTGTAATAAGCCAGGGACAAGAAAATCTTACAATAAACGGATCACAACAAGCATTTAGTTATTTGATTGTTGGTTCTACTCAAGACATGAGTACATCCATTACACAACTGGTTATTAATAACGATGTTAATTTAACATTTGCTGTTGCTAGCACTAATCAACTAAGCGGAACTTCTGCTCCAATTATACCTTTGAATACGTTATTCTTAGATTCACCGGTTGATCAAAACAGTTTACCAGGCGGAACAATTAACTTTGTAGAACACACATGGACTTATAGTGGACATATCGATCCAGATGCATCGTTAACTAACCCTGTAAATTTTGGTAGTGCATTAAAAATAACAGCAGATGGAAACACATTATTAGTATCGTCATCCGGTGCAGTAAGTGTGTACGATGTGTCTGATGTTAACAATCCTGATTTTATGCAGGTGTTAGTTGGATCTGACTCTAATTTTGGATTTGGAATAGCAATATCCGACTATGGAAATTATATTGCTATTTCCGATGATACACAAAGTAATACAAAAGTGCAAGCAGGCGGTATCAATGTATATTCTCTTGTAAATGGACAGTATATTTTTAATCAAGCATTAATTAGTAATAATCCTGAAACTAATTCTTTATTTGGTAACAAGATATCATTTATGAATGATAGTCAAACTATTGTTGTTTATAGTTTATACGGTGATACTACAGTTAGTACTTCCTTTGATAGCTCTACAACGACATTTGACAGAAATTCAACTGATTTTTTAACAGCAGATAATGCAAGTGGTAGGGTTGACATTTACGACAGATACAATAGTAAATGGATATTCAGCGAATCATTAGCAACTGAAAATAAATTTGGAGAAGGATACGGAACTGGATTTGCAGTAGGCAATAATCAAATTGCAATTAGTGCCCCGTATGCAATGTTTAATAATATTGAATCTGGACAAGTTTATACATATACAAAGTTAAGTAATGTATTTGCCTGGACAATTTATAACACGCAAGTATCCATTCCAGATGTAAGTAAAATTAAAAAAGCATTCCTGTATAATAAAAAATTAGGAACATTGTCTACTTATTTGGATGTTGTAGATCCTTTACAAGGAAAAATTCCAGGTCCTGCCGAAGAAGAAATCAAATATCAAACGTTCTTTGACCCAGCAACTTATAGTTACAGTGATAGTACAGTAACAGTTAATGTTGCATCTTCAAACGGAATTGAAGGATGGTGGTCAGACCAACCAGTCGGTCAACTATGGTGGGATCTGAGAACTTGTAAATTTGTTAATAATTATTTTGCAGATCCTTTATATAGAAACACTGCATGGAATACACTTGCCGCAGGTGCAAGTGTTGATATTTACGAATGGGTAAGTTATAATCAATTACCTAGTGTATGGGATAGTATTGCTGATACACCAGCTGGACTAACAGCAGGTATCAGCGGAAAAAGTTTATACGGTAATTCAGCCTATAGCTCAACTACAAAATATGACACAGTAAGTAAAACATTTACAAACACTTATTATTTCTGGGTAAAAAATAAAAAAATTATTCCTAGCGTCGATGGAAGAAATATGTCTGCAAATGATGTTGCAAATTTAATTGCAAATCCAAGCGGACAAGATTATACATGTCTTGCATTAACTGGTACTAATAGCTTTAGTCTTATAAATGCAAGTCGATATCTAAACGGAACTGATGTAGCACTAGCAATTGAATATTGGACTATTGATAAAACAGACCAAAATATTCATAGCCAATGGAAATTAATTAGTAACGATCCTGTTGTAGATTTACCAAATACCATTGAACAAAAATGGTTTGATAGTTTATGTGGTGTCGACCAGGGTGGTAGACCAGTACCGGATCCTAGCTTACCAGTTAAATTGCGTTACGGTATTGAAAATCGTCCTCGTCAAGGAATGTTTGTTAATCGTGTAGAAGCAATTAAAGAATTAATTGAACGTACCAATCTTGTATTAAGTACATACCAAACAACTAATTCTAGAAACATATCGGCGTTGGAAAGTTATGATCCTACTCCTGATAAAATTCTAGGATTATGGGATATTTCTTATAATACAGAAGCAGAATTAAAATTTGCTAGTATTGGATCATTTGCGTTACCATCAGTAAAACCTGTTATAACTAACGGATCTATCACTGGGATAACAATAGTAAATGCTGGAAATGGTTATGGATATGCACCTTATATTGAAATTACTGGATCAGGTGAAGGCGCAATAGTAAAAGCCACTATTAATGCACTAGGTCAGATAACTGGTGCTACTATTATTAATGGTGGACAAGGATATAACAACAATACAATATGTACAATTAGAAGTTATTCTGTATTAATTTTATCCGACAGTACCGCATACGGTGCATGGAGTATTTACTCTTATGATCCTGCTACTGGAATTTGGTCAAGATCCTTATCACAGTCATATGATGTTAGAAAATACTGGAGTTACACTGATTGGTATGCAACTGGTTTTAGCCAGTTTAACGGACCAGATTTTAAAATAAACACATTTGCAGATTTGTTTGCAGTTAATGAAAGTCTTTCGGCATTAAGTGACCAGGGTATCGGTATATTAGTTAAGATTATAAATGGTAGCAGTAGCAATTGGATATTATTAGAAAAATATGCTAGTTCAACTAGCGTAGACTGGACACAAAGTTATCGAATTGTCGGTATAGAAAATGGAACGATCCAGTTTAAATCTAGCTTGTATTCGTTCTCAGGTACAGATGTTGGATATGATGCTAACATTTTCGATGGCGGTGACTTTGACGTACAAGCCAGTGCTGAATTAAGAATAATTCTTAATTGTATTAAAAATAATATTCTAATAGACGATTTAAAACAAGATTATTTAGATCTATTCTTTACTAATGTTCGTTATGCACATAGCGAACAGCCTTTCATTGACTGGATATTTAAAACAAGTTTTGTACGTGCTACCCATAAAGTAGGTACATTAGGTCAGCCTGTAAACTATCCAATTGATAATTTAAGAAATTTTGAAGATTATGTAGCTGAAGTTAAACCTTACAGAACAAAAGTTAGAGAATATATCAGTGACTATACTGGTATGGATACAACTGAAAGTGCTGTAACTGATTTTGATTTACAAACTACTTACGAAAATGGCGGATTTACAACAATACAAGTAACAGATGTTAATGGAACACTTCAAACAAGTAATCCGTTGATTGAAAGTTATCCTTGGAAATTTTGGAATGACAATGTTGGATTTAAAGTTATTGAAATTGTCATTACAAATGGAGGAAGCGGTTATACTAATGTTCCGCAGATTATAATATCATCTCCAACAGGATCAAATCCTGTTACAGCAACAGCCGACGCATTGATTTCAAATGGTAAAGTTTCTAAAATAACTTTATTAAATGTTGATCAATTTGGTGCAAGTGGTAACGGTTATTTATTTGCACCTACAGTGACAATTAATGGCGGGCTAGGTGCAAACGGAGTGCAAGCTCAAGCAGTTGCAATTATTGGCAACGGATTAGTACGTTCAAATTTAGTAGGTATGAAATTTGATAGAGTTAATTATGGATATTATATTACTAATCTGCAACAAGTTGATACATTTACTGCAATAATTAATCGTGTACAGTATCCATTGACATGGGCACCTGATACTAGAATAGATCAAACAGTAGTGACTGTAAATGGAACACCTGTCTTGAGAGAATTATATACTCTTTCAAAAGTGACATCAATGGAATCAGGTTATACTCAGTATACCGGTAGCATTACATTTACTTTTAATATAGCAGTTGGATCAACAATTATTGTAACTTATCATAAAGATATCTCAGTATTAACAGCTACAGACAGAATTCAATATTTTTACAATCCTACAACAGGACAGTTAGGTAAAGATTTAAGTCAGTTAATGACAGGAACAGATTACGGCGGTGTAACAGTTACAGGATTAAACTTTAACATTTCAGGTGGTTGGGACGATGCACCTTATTTGAGTGATACATGGGATAGTAGAGATCCTAATTTTAATGATTACTCTGTTCAAGTATTAGCAAATACTCACGTATTCACGTTACCATATACACCACCTAACAATACTAATATCAACGTATATTATGTTAAACAAAAAACTTATTCATACACATCGGACGGTAGTACACTTGTTTACCCAGTGGATCAAAATTTAATTAGTCCATCGGTAACAATTACAACTAGTGCGTTAACTTCTGGAATTACTACAACATATAATTCTTTAGGTAGTGCAGGGTTTACAGTTAAAGTTGCGTCTACTACAGGTATGGTACCTGGTATGAGAATTTATGGACAAGGATTTTTAAGTAGACAAAAAATTCTTCGAATAGAAAATAGTACAACACTTATCTTAGATTCTATTCCAGATAATTTATCTTACCTACGTTTTTATAATTCGTTCGGTAGTTCAGGTATACTTTTACAAGTGTCAAGCACTTCAAAAATTATTCCTGGAATGTTAATAACATCGACTACTTCAGTCAACGGTGTTGCAACTCCGGCATATTTCTTGTCTGGACAAACTGTAGTTAGTGTTGTCAGTAGCACAATTTTAAAAATTAGTGCTCCACCGGATGCAACTCCACCAAATGATCAAGCAATAATATTTTCTTCTTTACCTACTAACGGTAGTTCTCTTACAGTTTCTAATATTGCAGGAGGTAATGTATTAACACTTAATTCTTTAAACGGATTAAAAGTTGGAGCCGTAGTCACTAACGCATTGGTTACTGCGGGGTCATTTACTCCGGGTATTCTTTATACAATTAGCAGTATTGGATCAACCGATTTTACATTAATCGGCGCATTAGCTAATCAAACAGGAGAATCATTTACTGCAACAGGTGTAGGATCAGGAACAGGAACAGCCGCTACAGTGAGTTCTTTTAGTTATGATACAACAATTACAGCAATTAACACATCGACTAATGCTGTAACGTTGAGTCAAGTTATTTTAACTAACATGTTACCTTCGACACAAGTTACATTTACAGAAAAATTACAAGAATTAACTGATGTTGTACTAATACCAGGTAGTGCTACATTAAAAACAGCGTACCCAGTGGGATCTACCATTAATATAACTGGAACATATAGTCCAATTAGATTAGATGATCCTAATTTTGGAACAGCACAGCAAACCAATGCCAACGCTATTATAAAAACTCCAGTAGTTGGTACTACTATTACTCCTGCAACGATCGGTGGCGGTGGTGCTAGTTTATCAGTATCTTTTAGTGCTGTCGATTATGGCGGGTCGGCTAGTACTACTAGTTTTGCATCTACTTTAAGTGGAACTGTGATTGATCAATCTATTACAAATGTCATAGAACTTCCTGCTTCTTTTACTGTAAATACTGGAGACCGATTTATTCTACGTGAAAGTACTAGTGATGGTTCAGTACCAACACCGGATACTGATTACGATACAAAATTAGATGGCGGCAATTTAGCTTATACAACTGCAACCGGACTAGCACCTGATGATATTTTATTAGACGGTGACGGATTTGTTACACCAACATCTAGCCCTGCACCAGAAGAAGTAGTACCGGGACAAGTAGTAGATACACTTGCAATTAAAGTATATGATCAAACTGGAACAGGTTCAGCTAACATAAAAGTTGTTAACTATGAAACTGATGGAATAACATCGACTTATAATATTGGACAACAACCTAATAGTTCAAGAGCTATTATTGTTAAACTTAATGGTAATATTGTAACTTATAATACTGATTATTTGATTAACTACACTACAACTCCTAATATTACATTCATCAATACTCCAACAGCAAACCAACTTGTATCAATTTATAGTGTCGGATTTAGTGGATCTAATTTGTTAGATATTGATTATTTTATTGGTGATGGTACAACAGTTGATTTTATAACAAGAGCTAGCTGGAATAGTACTGTAACAAGTTTAGTGTATGTAAACGGTGTTGCAACATCAGTGACTTTATTTGAAACAGATACATCTTATGAAGTTGCTGGATTTATTGGAATACAATTTGCATCTCCTCCACCAGCCGGTGCATTAATCAATTATATTATAGTGTCTGGTTTGCAACAAACATTTGCAATCACAACAACACAATCAATTACACCAGTAGTTGGTGTATCGGCTTACACTTTGTCATACCCAATTGGAAATAATTTACCTTACGAAAGTAATATGATTGTACGTGTAGGACAATCAATATTGTCCGCACCAGTCAACAGTTATTTTACAATTGGTGGTAATAGATTAAATTATACCATTGATCCATCTAAGGCTGTTCCTCAGTCAGTAACAACTAATAACATTCTAGTTTATGCAGGTAATAATTTATTAAATGCATCTTCTGATTATAGCATAGACCCAACTGGTATTACTATTAAGATTAATAGAGCAATTTATTCTCAATATTCTGGACAGCAATTAATTGTAAGTATTGTTGCAAACAATGCCTATGCTTATAATCCTTCTACTAGTCAAATAACATTTGCAACAGTTCCATCTGGTGTGGTTGAAATTATTAGTTCTTATGTGCAGAATGTATTGGATATTCAAAGAACAACTATTCAGTATAACTCAAGTTATAACATAACTCCAAGCTCAACTAGTTATTTCAATTATAAAAATATACCAGGCGGCATTATCAAATTAGATCGTCCAGTAATTGATGGAAATTATGTTTGGGTAATAAAAAATTCAACATTGTTATCTAACAGCATTGATTACATTTTAAATAGTGATTTCCAAAGTATCACATTGGCAAAAACATTATCTCCTACGGATACAGTTACATTAATTACATTTGGTAATAATGTAGTTCAAACTAGTGTTGCATATATGCAATTTAAAGACATGTTGAATCGTGTAAATTATAAACGTTTGAATTTGAATAAACAAACAACACTAGCACAAACACTACATTGGAATGATACTACAATTATTGTATCAGATGCAAGCAATCTTGATATACCGAGTCCTTCTAATAATAAACCAGGCGTTGTTGAAATTCGAGGCGAACGCATTGAATACTTCACATTAACCGGAAATACACTAGGACAACTTCGCAGAGGTACGTTAGGTACAGGAGTAACAAAAGTAAATCCATCTGGAACATTTGTACAAGGTATCGGCCCAAGTGAAACTATTCCTTATATTGACACAGTTCAGACAACACAAATAACAAGTTTAGGTACAACTACAATCACATTGCCGTATACTGTTACATCGGCTAACCAGATTGAAATATTTGTAGGTGGACAAAATGATCTTGTTCGATTAAAGAAACAATCTTACAAGATATTTGATATTAATAATGCACCGTATAGTCCAGCAGGTGATGTAAGTTATCCTGCGGATTTTACAGTTAATGGAACTTCAACAATTACATTAACAAATGCTCCAGCGTTTGGTACATTAATAACAGTGGTCAGAACTACTGGAACACTATGGGATGGATACGATTTAAAACAATTAAATCAGTCCCCAAGTGTACGTGCTGGTACTTCTACGACTAGTATTTTACAAGGAAAAGATACTGTATCAACCTTTGTTAAGGCACAACCTGGCATATGGTATAATGGCTTTATTCAAATAAGTAATAGTACAGACCCAACATTTGACGGTAATAATGTTAGTTTAGATACCGGAAACACAACAATGGACCAAGGATAAAAGATGGCACAACAATTAATCAACACAGGAACGGCTGTTAATTCAGGTACGGGAGACACATTACGTACAGCCGGCATAAAAATTAATGCTAATTTTACAGAATTGTATAATAAGCCATCTTATGTATTGCCTACAGCAACAACATCAATATTAGGAGGAGTAACTATTCCTGCTACCGCTGCCAGCGGACTAATAAATTCTAGCGGAGCAATTAGTTTAGCCATAGCATCTACAACGCAGTTGGGCGGCGTTAAAGTTGACGGTACAACAATTACTATTACCAACGGAATTATTAAAGCAAGTACTAGTCAATACAGTCTACCTACTGCAACTACAAGTATACTTGGCGGTGTTAAAATTGACGGTACAACAATAACTCTAAACGGTTCAAACCAATTAACTACTACTCAATACTCATTGCCAACTGCTACTACAGCAATACTTGGCGGTGTTAAAGTTGACGGTACAACCATAACAATTAACAATGGTGTAATAAGCTCAACAGCCAGTAGCTATACTTTACCAGTTGCTACTAATTCCGTACTGGGCGGTGTCAAAGTTGACGGATCCACTATTGTAATCAGTAACGGAGTAATTAGTGCAACAGGTGCAGGCGGTAGCGGATATACACTTCCAACAGCAAGTACTGGTACTTTGGGCGGAGTTAAGGTAGATGGATCTACTATTACAATCAGTGGCCTCGGTGTTATTAGTTCAAATTATTCATTACCAATAGCAACTACAAGTATACTTGGCGGAGTTAAAGTAGACGGAAGCACTATTACGATTAGCAATGGTGTTATTAGTAGTGCAATCAATTATTCATTGCCATCGGCTACTACTAGCAATTTGGGTGGTGTAATAATTCCTACGGTTACTACTAGCGGATTAAACAATTCAAGCGGAACAATAACTTTAGCAACAGCAACTACAACGCAATTAGGCGGAGTTAAGATTGATGGATCTACTATCACTAGTGTAGGCGGAGTTATTAGTGCTCAACAATACAGTCTACCTACTGCAACTACAAGTATACTTGGCGGAGTTAAAATAGATGGATCTACAATAACAATAAACAATGGAGTTATTAGCAGTACACAATATGCACTTCCAACAGCAACTACAAGTGTATTAGGCGGAGTTAAAATAGATGGGTCAACGATTACAATTAGTAACGGAGTCATTAGTGCAACACCAAGTAATAATTATACGTTACCAACAGCAACTACAAGTGTATTGGGCGGAGTTAAGGTAGACGGAAGTACAATTATTATAACTAACGGAGTTATTAGTTCTACTGGAGGTTCTGGTGGTTATACATTGCCTACAGCAAGTACAAATACGCTGGGTGGAGTTAAGGTAGATGGATCTACTATTACTATTAGTAATGGTGTTATTAGTTCAACTTACGCATTACCGATAGCTACAACTAGTGTGTTAGGCGGTGTTAAACCTGATGGAACGACTATCACTGTCAATGGTATTAGCGGACTAATGTCAGCAACTTATACATTGCCCACAGCAAGTACAAATACGTTGGGTGGAGTTAAAGTGGACGGAAGCACTATTACTATTAGTAATGGAGTTATATCAGCATCTGGTAGCGGCTATTCATTGCCAGCTGCCGGTACAAGTACACTTGGCGGTGTAAGTATACAACCAGTTAGTTCAAGCGGTATTAATAATACTGGCGGATCAATTAGTTTAGCAGTTGCATCTACTACACAATTAGGTGGCGTAAAAGTTGACGGATCGACAATTACAATCTTAGGAGGAGTTATCAGTGCCGCAGGAGGTAGCGGATATACTCTCCCAATAGCAGGTACAACTAGTGGCGGAACATTGGGCGGAGTCAAAGTAGACGGATCAACAATTACAATTAACGGTAGTGGAGTTATTACAGCTCAAACTTATTCATTGCCGACTGCAACAACAAGTGTACTGGGCGGCGTAAAAGTTGACGGTTCTACAATTACAATCAGTGGCGGAGTAATTAGTGCAAATAGTTCTTATTCATTGCCAACTGCAACAACAAGTGTACTGGGTGGCGTAAAAGTTGACGGTTCTACAATTACAATCAGTGGCGGAGTGATTAGCAGTTCAGGCGGAACTTTAGCAACAACTGGCGCGGCAGGTATTGTTAAACCAGATGGAACTACAATTACAGTTAGCGGAGGAACAATTTCAGTTCCTACGGCTTCAACAACACAGCTAGGTGCAGTCAAAGTTGACGGGTCCACTATTACAATTAGTGGCGGAATAATTACAGCAAACGTATCTGCTGGAACATTAAGTAGTAGAGCTACAGTTAGCACAAGCGTAAACTTAACATCTGGTGCAAGCACAACTACAACTGTAACGGCAGCTAAAGGATATGCATTGTATAGTATAACATGTTCAGCGGGTGCATGGGTAACTGTTTATACAACTACTACAGCACAATCAAACGACAGCAGTAGAAGTATTACTACAGATCCTACTCCAGGATCAGGAGTTATCGCCGAAGCAATAACTACTGGTACTGTAAGCGGTACTGTTTATTTCACACCAGCAGTCATAGGATTCAATGGTGATGCAACTCCTAGCACAAATATGTATTTAAAAATATACAACAATAGCAGTATTTCACAATCTAACCTAACAGTTACAATCTCATATCTGAAGTTGGAAGTATAATATGACGTTTAGTAGATTAAAAAATCTTTCAGATACAATGACAATCAGTGTGTACCTGCATAGGGATACGCACGATAATGGGATGACTTTGAAAGAATATGCAGATGCTGTAATTGACGGTACTCACCCAATTTTGGATCACGATGAGTATGTGTATCAGTTCGGATCAACAGAATCTAATACTATAGAAGTGAATGATTTTTTCCAAGACATAGGATTTAAAATAGTAGAAGCTAGCAGAGTTAAAGGATTAATTAGAGTTTTTGGAACTGTTGAAAATTTTAATAATATTTTTAATATAACACTTTTGGATGTTACCGATGATACTGGTAGAACATATACATCACACGACAGTCCAGTAATAGTACCTGCAGATATTTCCAGTATGGTTGAACAGGTACTAGGGTTTGATGAAAGTTTTATTGCAAAGAAACATGCGGTAGTTTGTGAAGCTAGTGTAGCAAATCCTTTGACAGCAGTAACTCCTGTACAAATGTCCATAGCTTATAATATGCCTCCGTCTAATGGCTACGGCGGATGTGTTGGAATTTTTGAATTAACCTATAGCGGATACGTAACAGGATACAACCAAACTGATGTTAATAGTAGTTTTAGTAGGATTGGACTTTCAGCTCCAACTATAGTACAAATAAGTGTCGACGGTGCTACTGCCAGCACAACTAGTGATTTGGAAAGTATGCTAGATATATTTTGTGCAGGTGGTGTAGCACCAAAGGCATTGATTGCATACTATACCGCACCCAATACTGGAACCGCACCTATTAATGATATTTTTCTAGCAGTAGCCGCAGACACTACAAATAATCCAACTGCCCTTGATGTGAGTTGGGGCATCGGTGATGGAACACAATATGATACAGCACTTCAGTCTTGTGTAGTTAAGGGTATAACAGTTTTTATAAGCTCAGGCGATAACGGTGCAGTTAATCTAAGTACAGCCGCTACATGTTGTAGTCCATATATGGTATCGGCCGGCGGAACTTCAATTAATCTAAACGGTAGTGCTCAAATTACTAGTGAAACAGCTTGGAGCGGATCTGGCGGCGGCGTTAGTGCTAGTGTTCCTCTCCCTAGCTGGCAATCAGGACTAACAACAACTACTATTACAGCATCATCGACAGGTTCACCAACTGCACTACCTTATCGGGGTGTTCCAGATATAAGTGCTCCTGCTGATCCTAACACGGGATATGCGTACTACGTAAATGGTGTGCTAAATCAAGTAGGCGGAACCAGCGCCGCGGCGCCTTTATTGGCGGGTATTTGGGCTAGATTAAATCAACAATTAGGACAGCGTATTCCATTCAATATGTCCACATGGTATTCAAACAGAGCATTATTGTTTAACGATATTACTAGCGGTGATAATAGAGACGGCTATACTACGGGCTATACTACAACTACAGGCTGGGATGCGGTTACAGGTCTTGGTACTCCAAAAGTTGATCAGATATACAAATACTTCCATACAGGAAGTACTTTTCCAAAACAAAATTATGGTTTTAGACCTACATCAGGACCGTCATATCCAAGAAAAACAACAGGTGTTAGATAATTAAACTAGCATATTAAAATATTGATAAATATAAGACTAAGAGAGACAACTATGCAGACTAAAGATCAAACAGGAATTCATGTGGAAGGTCATATTAAAATATTTGACCCAGTTTCCAAAGAAATTTTCGTTAATAAACGTAACGCTATTCATTATGAAAACATAAGTTACGCCCTGGCTGCCAGTTTGTCAAACAATACAGATGGCGGATATATCTACCAGATGAATTTTGGTAACGGTGGAACCAGTATTGATCCTACAGGAATTATTACATATCTTACACCTAATACCAGCGGAACAAATGCCAGCTTGTACAATCAAACATATAAAAAAGTAATCGACCCAACTGCTAGCACAAATACCGATCCAACTCGCAACTTTACTGAAGTTCGCCATGTGACCGGTGTTAACTACACAGATATTTTCTGTACTTGTTTACTGGATTACGGTGAGCCCGGCGGACAAAGTGCATACGATACTTCTTCAACAGGCGAAACAACGTATGTGTTCGATGAATTAGGATTACAAAGTTATAGTGCAAGCGGAAATAGTTTACTACTAACTCATGTTATATTTCATCCAGTTTTAAAAAGTCTTAACAGATTAATTCAAATCGATTATACTGTACGTATCCAAAGTTTAACTGGCCTAGTAGGAGTATAATAGATGACATATTCAGTTGCATTTACAGATTCTGCTAATCCAGCAAAACCAGCTATTACAGTTGCCGATGGTACGGTTAATCAGCAAACTAGTCTTGCATTTCCCGGTCAAGGATATGCAGGATATGGTTCGTTAATTGCTGGAAATTTATTACATTTATTAGAAAATTTTGCTTATTCAAGTCCTCCTAGCAATCCTGTTCAAGGACAATTATGGTATGATACTGCATCTGGCAATAACGTACTTAGAGTTTATGACGGTGCAGGCAACTGGCCGGAAGCTGGTGCTATTAGACGTGAAGGTAAAGGCACATTAGCTAGCACGGGCGGTGTTCCTGATGTTACAAATAGTAATCAAGGTGACCTATGGGTCGATACCGACAATAGTCAGTTGTATTTGTTTTCAGGAACCACATGGTTGCTAATAGGTCCACAGTTTAGTGCAGGTGCAAGTACAGGACCTTTAGTAGAATCTATTGTTGATACAAGTAACATATCACATAGCGTAATTTCATTATATGCTTCAAGTGCTACAAATAATGTTGCATATCGTGTAGCAATTATTAGTATTGATTCCTTTACTCCTAAAGCTACGATTGCCGGCTTTTCAACTATTAATATTGGTGTAAACTTATACAGTAACTCATTAGATAAAGGCGTAGCCTATGTTTGGGGTATAGCTCAGTCTTCAAATGCACTTATTGTTGGTTCGGGGTCGTCACAATCAGTTGTACAAGGTAGTAATTTTTTAAGATCGGATGTTGTAAGTACCACAAATAATGCTTTCAACATTAGAAATACAAATGGTCTTAGTATTGGAACTGATTTAAGTTTAACTATTGGCCAAGGCAACAACACATTCCTATTTAATAGTAAGACCAGTACAAACAATATTGATTTTTTGTTAAATGGAAATAATTTATTACATCTTGATGTATCTGGTAAAGTTGCATTAGGTGCTCCGACAACAGTCAGTGGTATAATTACATCAGGTACAACTGGTACAAACGGTGGTATTGTTGTTAATAATTCAAGCAATGCAAGTATATTT
>Ga0208260_1000004_pt1 | contig 120433 bp, 151 predicted proteins | sample CryBogCBH18Aug09_FD_184619 | JGI IMG/M metagenome (GOLD analysis project Ga0208260, IMG submission 184619) | Freshwater microbial communities from Crystal Bog, Wisconsin, USA - CBH18Aug09 (SPAdes) | ecosystem: Environmental > Aquatic > Freshwater > Lake | place: Crystal Bog, Wisconsin, USA...
GTTTGCGTTGAACAAACTGACTTTGCTCCTATACTTTTTGAAGATGTTATAAAGCGTATTAAAGAAGAAGGTGGTGAAGTAGGGTTTAGAAACGGTAACTTTACAAAAGCTGACTAATAAGTTAGCGTTTTATAGGGCCTTAGGGCCCTATTTTTTTGACTATCCGTTCTGTGCATTTTAATAAATACACTATAGATATAACGGAGACAGCACAATGTCGCTACAAATTAGACGCGGAACTGATGCCACTAGACAAACCATAATTTTTGATCAGGGCGAAATCACTTGGACTACTGATACAAATAAATTGTTTGTTGGTGACGGCAGTACTGCTGGCGGTATCAATGTAATCGCAAGTGCCGCAGGTACAGGATTAACTTGGAATTCAACAACAAACACACTTAATTTTACTGCTAGCGGATTAGGAATTCAAACAAATCAAGTTAGTGAATCGAGCGGAGGCCCGCTATACTTCACAACAGCCCGTGCCCAAGCGGCTGCCGCGTCTATGTTTACTGCTATTGGTACAGCTACAGTTACCGGAACTATTACCGGTACTACTTCTCCAAATCAAGTTACAGTAAGCAGTACAACTGGAATGACCGCATTGATTCCATTTACAGTGAGCGGAAACTCTGGAGTAACCGGAGGTTTAGGAAACGGTACTTATTATATTGTATCTGTAGTTGATTCAACACATATTACAGTTGCAAGCAGTTTAGCAAACGCACAAGCTGGTACTACCGTTACAACACTAACTACAGCCACTATGCCAGGCGGAGTAAATTTCTCAGCTGGTGGTGGTTCAGCAGGTGATGTAACATTTGTGTATAATCAAGCGGCTGGTACTATGAGTGCCAACGTTAGTTTAAATGCTACTGGAATTAGTTCTTTGTATCAAGATACTAATCCTACATTAGGAGCTAATTTAACGCTAAACGGATTTAATATAACTGGAACAGGTAATGTAAGTGTTACTGGTAACATTTCTGGCTCAGGTACACTAGGTGCTGGAAATACAACCGTTACTGGAACATTAGCTGTTTCTAGTACATCGACATTTACTGGTGCGGCAACATTTAACAACAAGATTAGAATCAATGGTGCATATATTAGTATTGCACAAGGTGAGAATTCTGTATTTTTACAAAATACAAGACTTACTGTTATTTCCGACACAACCGATACCGACACAGGTATCAACATTTTAGGTTCAAGTACTGGTAGTGCAACTGCTACTGGACTTGCATTTGCTACAAGTCGTGGTACAAGTAGTGCTCCATCTGTTGTTCAAACAGGCGATGTTTTATCAGCTATTACTGCAACCGTATATAATGGTTCCAGTTATGTTGGATCTGGTTATGTAAGTTTCTTTGTTGATTCGGTATCTGTACCTACGGGCGGTGTTAGTGTTCCTACTAAATTATTATTCTTAACAGCTACTGGTTATAATACTCCCAGTACCATAATAAGTTCAGGTTACTATAATCAAATTTCAAGCAATGGTGTTTTAACAAGTCCACAAATTAAAGCAGTCAATAGTATCCAACTTACATCGAGTGGCGGTGCTATTTCATCGTCAACAACATATACATCTATATCAGGCGCAAGTGTAATAGCCGCGGCAACATACTCCAACGTAATCCAATCAGCAACTAGCGGTACAGGTGCTGGTGCAGTATTTACAATTATCAAAACAGGTCCAGGAACAACATATACCGGTGTTACTAGTATTACTATGGTTCAGCCAGGTATTGGTTATAACATTGGGGATACCATAACAATTCCTGGTACATCATTAGGCGGCACTAGTCCTGGTAACGATTTAGTGTTTACTTTGGCAACATACGTTGTAAACGGAGTTGGTTATAGCACAGGTTCAGGCGGTACTGTAACTCAGTCAACCAGCAAAGCAACTGGCGTTACATTAAATAAACCAACTGGTACTATTGTACTAAACAATGCAAGTTTAGCGGCAGGTGCTGTTGTTAGTTTCACATTTACTAATGGTAATTTAAACAGTAACGATATGGTTGTAATTAATCACAGTAGTGGCGGAACATTGGGTGCGTATAGTTTTGCAGTAACTCCTGCGTTAGGTTCATGTACAGTTTATGTACGTAATAATACAGCAGGCGCACTAGCCGAAGCATTAACACTACAATTTGCAGTTATCAAATCAGCAGTAGCTTAATAAATTACTAGTCACAAATAGGACCTTCGGGTCCTATTTTTTTCTAAATACAAGATGAATAAAGTTATCAAAATTGTTTCTAATCAAAAAGACAATATATTAGAAGTTCGTTGGATGGTCAATAATGTTTGCAACTATAATTGCAGGTACTGTTGGCCGGGTAGCCACGATGGCAGTTTTAAAAGTCCTGAAAACATTGATCAAATTATTGATAATTTTGATCACATGTTTACATATTATAAAACACACTTAAACAAGACACGTTTCCATTTAAAAGTCGGGGGAGGCGAACCTACACTTTGGAAAGACTTAGGATACTTTATTGAACAACTTAAAAAAAGACACAACATATATTTTACAGTAATTTCAAATGGGTCACGTACACTACGTTGGTGGAAAGAATACGGACATTTAATAGACAATGCTACACTAAGTTATCACGTAGCAGAAGCAAATCCAGATCACATGATAGCTGTAGCAGATACGCTTTATGAATTAGGTAAGAAGACCAGCGTCAAAGTATTAATGGATCCTAACCTGTGGGATGAAAGTGTTCGTGTGTTAGAGTATATGAAGACCAGCAAACACAGTTGGTTTTTAACTGCGACTGAAGTTATTGAACCCGAGCATGTTGCATCAAATGTGATTGAAATTGTGGACGAAAATAAAAAACGTTACACACCAGAACAACGTAGTTATTTTAAAAATGCTTTAAAACGTATGCCTGGTTGGTCATGGATATTCAAAAATATTAAATTATTGATAGGTGGTGAAATAAAATTGTTTGAAAGTACCGCTTATTTAGACAACGGCACTACTATTAAAGCTAGGCCAGAAACTTATATTTTGAACGGATGGAATAATTTTAAAGGATGGAGTTGTAATATTGGATTGGAAAGTGTCTACATACATTGGGACGGCGAAGTAGTAGGATCATGCCAGGAAACATTATATGGGTTAGATTATCGTTATAACATCTTAGACAGCAATTTTGTACAAAATTTTCACCCAGATTTAAAACCTATTGTGTGTAATCAAAATAATTGTTTCTGCGGAACAGAAACACATATATCAAAGTTTGATCTTAGTAAGCGGGATATCAGCGGCACAGGTACAGAAGTTTCGATCACAGATGACAGGGTTATCAGGCACCACTAGAGTTCCTTGATAAATGTTACCCAAACTACCGCCTACTCGGCACGTAGCACGATGTACTTCTCCATCCCAATTTATCATTAGGCTTTCTATACCTGCGTTACATGACCAGTCTTTGTATTTGTTAAAATGCAGTTTGATAATATCATTGGCATGTATTTTCTTATCATCATCTATAACACAGTTTGCTTCTACTGTAGCTTCATATTCTTTAACCCATTCTAAGTCTTCTGCATTGTATCGCATGTCATCGAACAAATCGTGATCACCTTGCGTCCAACGAACTCTACGAACAGCATGAGGGATATTACTTGCGGACAACGCACCTGCAATGTATCTAGTACGTTTCATATGGTCTTGATGTGCCATGACATGCACTAATATCTTTCCTGGGAATAGTTCTTTGGTGTTGACTATTGTATCTAATACACGTCTAACGTCATATTCCATGTGTACACTAAACACATATTGGTCAACACGTTGTTTACTATAAAATTCAAAGGGTAGCGTGCCGTTAGTTGTTACACTTATCCAACTGACTCCTTGATTCTTACAATAATTTATTAGCTCTTCAAATTTAGGATGTACAGTAGGCTCGCCACCTGTAAAACTTAAACGTATGGGTTTGTTTAATGCAACAAGTTTATCTACAGTTGTTTTAAGAATTTCAATATCAGTATGCGGACTTGAGTTATCATGAATACTACTAGGGCAATAGCTACAATCGAAATTACAACGTTTGCCCAAATTCCATTCTATTTTAATAGTGTTTGGATGGTGCTCGTATAAACTGGTAACCTTAAACATAATTCTTAAATTCCGGAGTTATGTCTATAAAACTTTGATTGCGTGTTACATCAAGTCTTTGATTAAAATCTATACAATCTTTCCACAAGTGACTTTCATCCTTTGCCATTAAAAAATTAATGTTGTCCTGTATTTGCCCTAGCGTATATTCCAACAGTCCGGGTGTTTCTTTTATTAGCTTAAAGTCTGCTACATGTTCTTTAATTGCCTGTAGTTTTGTAATAGCCAGTACTTGCAATTCTCTTGGCAATACTTGTGCAGATAATACATTGGGGTGTGTAACCCTATGAGTATGAAATATGATACCTAAGTCATCTAAAAAGTATTCTATTATTTTATCTAGCACAAGTACATTGCTAACTTGTACAGTACATGCACCCACTACTCTTGTAATATTTGAAATTTTCTTTATTTCTTTGACGTTAGATATAACTTCTTGCCAATCGCTGTTACCACGAATGTAATTGTAAACGTTGCCAATGCCGTCAAGAGAGACGTTAACGGCAACTGATCTAAAATAAGGCCAATAGTCATGAATTGTTCTTCCTTTATTAATTCCTAATGTTGTGCCATTAGTAGCATACTTTAGTTCTATTTGATGCCCGTAGGGTTTCAACATATCTAAAATTCTATAGTGCTGGGGATCCATTAACGGTTCCCCGCCTGCAAACTCTACTCTTCTAAAATAAGGTAATAATTTTTCTAAATTATTCCACCATTCAGGATTATCTTGAAATTTATCTAAATAGGGTTTGCGTTCTAAATCATGTTGCTCTACAATAGCATACATGATATTGTTTTCTTTTTTATAAAATTCTTTAATTTCTGCCCAATCGTTCCAAGCAGTACTGTCCATAGGATGACACATACGGCATTTAAGATTACAAAGATTGTTTAGTTTAAGTTCCATTGTAGGAATCTCAAAAGGCATAGAATAATCACTACGCATTTTTCCAACAGCATCAGGATACAGTTTAATACGTGCTTCTGGAATTTTTCCTCTCACATGACGTAACCGCAGACTTTCTACTCCTTGATCTTCTAGACTAAAACAAGGTTCACATTCAGGAGGACGATAGCCCGTAAGTACTTGTTTACGAATACGTTTCATAGTATCGTTATTCCAAATTTCTTCAAGTGATTGTTCTTGTATAAATCCAACAGGGTGACTACGACAGCAGGCACAGATAGCTCCATCCTCTCTGGTGGCTAATCCTGTAAATGGATGCATACAAAATGTTGGAGGATTAATGCTCTGCGACATATCTTATTAAAGGGCTTACGCCCACAGGTTGATTATCTTTCAATGCTAGATAAATGCTTTTGGTTGGTGTTAAATTAAAATCTTTACAAATTTTATTATACACATCTCCGTACTTTTTCCATAAGTAATCTGGCTCTAGCTGTTTAATGAAATGTAAACCAATCATGGCAGGGGCACGAAGGTTCATACTAAAGTCGTTCATTATGGTAATAGCGTCTGGGGTTGTTTCTTTAGTCCAACGTAATCCAATTCTATTCCAACCTAGTCCTAGTCCTTTACTTAAACTTATAGCGACCGACTTAATTGCTGGATGAGATACATCAAAGTCAATTCCGCGACAGCAAGTATACCAAGCGCCGTCCACATGTACACTAATACCTTTGTCTCCCGCTTCATCTAATATCTCCTTCATGTTTGCGTGTACATCTCCTGTACTAGGAAATGGCATGGCTATAATAAGAGGAATACCTTCTTTTAACAATCCTACTTGTGTATCCCAATTGCCTAACCTGTGATGGTATCTGTAATCACCTTGCAGTATTTGAGGCTGGCATTGCATGTATATTGAATCGATAAATTGTGTACACCCATTAATAATATCTACTCGATTAAAATTATCTAAACCTGTTATATTATTAAGTTTGGATCTTAATACCCAATCAGTCATTTCTTTTTTAAATTGTGTATATAACAAATCGCTTATTTCGTATCCCCATCTGTGAGGTAATAGCTCCTCTATTAGGGTTTCAATATGCTTATCAGATAATGGCTGCGGTCTTTCAATTTCCAAATATTCTTCTGAGTATGCCGGGGCAATTTTAAAACGATTCATGAAATATTTATGTATGCACTTAATAAGGTTAAATATTTCATGGATAAAATATTTTGGTTACAGCCGGAGGATTCTCAGTTAGGCAAGTGGCAACGTCAATTGGAAGACGTTTCAAAAAGTCATAGTTTTTGTGTACTGCCCTGGATACATTTGGCAACTCGTCCGAATGGCGATATGCGTATATGCTGTGTTGCAAACGCATCGGGTGCGGATACAGGCGACTATACTGTTGGCTTAGTTAAGATGGAAGATGGCAAGCCTGCTAACTTTGCACACAATTTGCCAACTGAAGCGTTCAATAACGACTATATGAAATCAGTGCGTAAGACTATGTTGGAAGGAAAAATTCCCGCAAGTTGTACCAAATGTTTTAAAGAAGAACAACAAGGTATTGCCAGTAAACGTATTTGGGAAACAGGTACATGGTTTAAAGAAGGTATAGATATCCCAGAACTTATTGCTCAAACTAAAGAGGATGGATCAGTTCCTTATAAATTACAATACTTAGATTTAAGATTGGGACATACTTGTAACTTAAAGTGTGTCATGTGTAGTCCACACGATAGTAGTATGTGGGTACCCGAACATAAAAAAGTATTTCCAATTTTTGCCAGCCCCTTAATTAAAAAACAAATGAGTTGGGAGCAAACAGAGTTTAACAACACATGGCATGAAAATCCCAAGTTCTGGGAAGAAGTCTACGATCAAATTCCTAACATCAAACAACTGTACTTTGCCGGGGGAGAACCATTACTCATTAAAGAGCATCGCAGATTCTTAGAAGAGATTGTTGCTAGGGGATATGCCAATAAAATTATCTTACGATACAACACAAACGGCACCCTCATTAATCAAGATATTATCAACCTGTGGAGTAAGTTCCTTAAAGTTAAAGTTGGATTTAGTTTGGATGGTATGGAAACTCGTGGGCATTATATTCGCTACCCGTTAGACTGGGATACCATTGTGCAAAATTTGCACACACTAGATAATGCTCCAGATAACATACAAACTAACATTGCACTTGCAGTACAGATACTAAACATCAAACACGTTCCTGATTTTATTAAATGGAAAGTTAAGAGTAACTTCAAAAAGATTAACATGGATACTAATGCGTCCGGACAAGTTATGGGAGGCGGACTAGTAGGTGTACACTTGTTATGGATTCCTACATGGTTAAGTCTGCGTGTACTTCCTAAAGAAGACAAAGCAGAAGTGCGTCAACTATTTGCAGATTTACAAGAATGGTTATGGAAGAACTATACACAGGACAAAGAATTTTGGGAAACTAATCCTTACGGATGGAAACGTTGGGAAGGTATATTAGATTGGATGGACGCAGAGGATCATACTAACTTGCTTCCTGACTTTAAAGAATATATAATGACTATGGATCAGCAACGTGCTACTGATTTTAAAAAGACATTTCCAGAGCTAGCTCACTTAATATGATTACTAAATTAACATGGACATGCCCAGATGGGCTTATTGAACAAGCATTAAAAGAATGTCCAGTGACAGGCGAAGGCACAGTACTAAACGAGCCAACAGGCGATTTCTTTTATGACGGTTGGAAAATCAAAGATCATTATAAAGACACTCCGTGGAAACAAGTATTAGATACATTACCTGTGACCATAGGCCAAGCACGTATTATTAAATTAGAACCTGGAGATACATATCAAGCACATGCGGATATCGACAATCGTTGGCATTTAAATTTAACCGGCGAGCAGTCATACCTTATTGACTTAGATAAGAAAGTTATGCACGAATGTGTTAGAGATAACTGTTGGGCTTATATGGATGCAAGTTGTAGACACGTTGCTTCTAATTTTGGAGCTAGATCTCGTTTACAACTTGTAGTAAGAGAACCATTACGACGTAGTAGCCAACCTGTAGATTTAGTTTCCGTAATGATTGGACCAGCCTATGAACAACATCAGTTTAGATACAAATTTGATAACTTGGTTAGTCCTTTCTTAAATCATGCTGATAAAAATTATAAATTAGCAGATTTTGCTCATACTACATTTAGTTTGACGTTTAAATTAGAAAGAGAACTGCTTGATGAACTTAAACAGCTTCTTACCGCAGATTACAAATTAACTATTCTTTGAACAAGTATTAACACAAGTAAGACACTTTTTATCAGACCAAAGGTCTGGTAAGTTGTTCCATAAGTTATCTGTTAAGACTTCTGTAATAGGAGCATCGTATAAATTTGGAACTGTCAGTTTGTTAAGATGTTGTTTAGTTGTGTATATAGATATATTTCTAAGAGCATTGATGACTGTGATTTCAGTTAAAGGTTCTTCTACATAATCAGATCCTAAATAACTGCATGGAAACAAGTTACCTCTACAGTCTACAAATACTTCATTTAAGTTAACACATTTAGGATCAATAACAGATTTAGCTACTACATCATCTCGTACTGCACTATCTAATAATTTTTCTAAAGGTTCTGTTACTTTTGTATTTTTAGAAGGTTGTAAGTTATAGACAAACTTGTTATGATTATCAAAGACTGGAAAATTAACAACACTATAAAACCTAGTTGTGTGTCTAAACTGTATTTGCGATACTCCTATTCCTAATAAAAATTTTTCAAGTTCTTCTACATCATCCTCGTTGTGTGCAAACACAAGACTGTTTATATTTGCTTTACCGCCAGCCGCAACAAACGCTTTGATATTTTCTATAACTTTATCAAAATCTGTATTACGTCTATACAGCTCGTGCTTGCCTTTAAATCCGTCTACTGCAAAAGTAACTTCGTTTATATATTGTGCTAACTCTGCCCACCATTCAGGTTTACGTAAACTACCGTTGGTATGCATAGCCGAATAGATATCAGGATTTGACTCTTTGATATATTTGTAAATCTCAAGGCAATCTGTAGCAAATGCCGGATCACCGTAATTACCTGAACTATAAAAGTTAGTAAGTGTTTGTAAAAACTCCGGTGGAAACCATTGCTTAAAATCTTCAATACCAATTTCAGTATTTTTAATAAATGGACGAGTAGAGTACCCGTTATGATTGCGGGCACACATAGGACAAGCGGCTTGGCACTTGTCTGTCAGTTCTATATGTAGTCTTTTAACTTTATACAATCCAGTCTCCTGCTTGATGCCAGCTTGGCACATTCAACTCCGATAAAGGAATTAGTTGCATACCTTGTTTAAAATTAGGAGCAAACGCAAATCCAGTTGCGGCTCTATCACAAAAGCAAACGTATGCGTTTGGTATATGGTTATTAATCTTTTCAAGGATTTGATTTTCTTTGTATAGTCTATACGTAAGAGGAGCAAACGCCATAGTGCCTTCATAGCAAAATATATTTGATAAATTTATCATTGTAGTTTGATTAGGATCTAAAAAACTTATATCAACAGTTTGTCCAAGTAAATCTAGTAATATAAATTCGTATGTAATATTAGGACGTTGTATTGAATGTTCTTTCCAATAGTCTAATGCACGTTGATTATAATCGTACAAAAATACTTTAACAGGATCTGTCATATGTAAATGATCAATCCACCATGTACCGCTAGCGGGTGTAAACAACTGAGTTATTGTTCCTTTTAATTCCAGAGATTCTTCTGGAATAAATTCATTGCTACTGGTATGCACAAAGGTACTAGAACAATAGTGTTGTCTATAGTATAACCATTCAGATTCTTTTAAAAAATCTTTGTAGCTTTCTGGATAATAATGTTTTTTATTTTTTCGAATTTCATTATTAAACACAAGGATAGGAATGTTGTTTTCAAGTGCAACTGAAATTATATGCCATCCATGTGCTTTATGATTATATTGCGATTCGGTATTTCCTGCGTTTATCCAAGTTGGTGTGTAATCATCGTGTATGTTTTGAAGGCTACGTACAGGTTTCACTTGTATATGTTTACTACCAAGTTCTTGTTGTCCAACAGCTGGACATCCTAATCTTTTGTAGACATCTAAATTAATAATGTAGCATTGATGATGCAGTTCATAATATGCATCTCCTCTATCCAATACATGCCCGGCAACTATAAATTCTGTTTTAACTAGTTCCTTAACATTATCAAAAAAACTTTCGCCGTTAATAAACTCTGTACCTGGCGAATACACAACGGCATATTTGTATCTAGATTGTACAGCATAATTTATTATTTCATCTTCATAATGGGATACTAGTACATCGAACCCTTTAGTTGTTATATTGCTTATAGTGTAATCTGCAATATTTTTAATAACTTCTCTAATTGATAATGGATGATAGGTGTGGATGTTATCTACACAACAAAACACTATTTCATTATTATGTTTAGATTTAAATTTAGTTACGCTCATAACTTCTTACTAGTAATTCGCAAAACTCCTGTCTACGACTTCCTGTAATTCCATGTATAATTAAATGTGTTCTTGGAGTAGAACTATTGTTGATAACAGAATGATAGTTGCTAATATTAACTAAAATAATTTTTCCTTCTTTCCAAGGAACTGTACCTTTATCTTTTAACGTCATATAACATTCTGCTGGATGTATAATAGCAATGTTTATAGGTAACAATATTTCCAACGGATCAAATGAAGAAGGCATACTGGTCAAATCAAAATCACAATGCGGAGCAATATTCCCTCCTGCACTAACTTCCATGAAGCGTACACGAGCTAATTTTTCAAAAGGAAATTTTTCACAAAACTCTTTTATACTAGGAGTTAACGGACTAATACTAGTCCACTGGTATTCTTCCTTATCAACATAGTGATCCCATGTTTTTGTTTTATCAACGTCTATTCCATGTATACAACAACTACGCCATCCATTATGTGATTCTAAATCTGTATCTCTGTGCGGAACTAGGTACTGAGAACAAGACTGTGCTTCTTTTTGCCACTCGGTAATATCAAATGTTAAATCTAATTCTATCCATGCAGAATTTAATAAGATCCATTGTGCTTGTTGATCAATAGTCAAACCATTAGGAATAGGTTGTTTGATCCAAGTTGCATCTTTATTATATTTGTAAAAATTTTGTGCGTTCATAGGAAATCGAATAGTTTTTTATATTCTGTTTTTCTAGTAGTATCATATAGCTCTAACACTCGTGTACGTTCAGCAACCACCGCATCGAAATCTTCTGCTTGGGCAAATAAAAACTTATCTATATTTTGCAAGTAGTTGACTACATTACTATTTTCTTTAAATATTTTGTAATCAAGTTGTAACATTGTTTTTACACGGCTGACAATTTGTTCTTTTAACTCTACTGGCAAATATGCTATAGAAAAATAAACTGGGTCTGCAACAAAATTAAAACTGATAGGCAATTTATCTTTCAAATGAGCATAGCGTTCAAATTCTGCCATAATTGTTTCTATATCAAAAATATTAAAAATACTAAATGTTACTGAAATTTCAGTTTTAATAATATTGTTCTTTAATAAAGTTTCAAAGTTGTGTTTAAACTCGTAGAACTTTGCAGGGAATCTGATATAGTGAAATTTATCCGAATCCACGTGATCAAAACTGCAAGTAAGATATACTGATTTAAATTGTTCTAATCTATCTATGAGTCCTTGCTCTACGCTAGATAAGTTTGTAATGATTTCAAGTTCAACTGATTTAGAATATCCTCGTTCGACTAGCTTATCTATAATCTCAAATGTAACAGGATTAATCAAAGGCTCTCCGCCCACTAATCTAATTTTATCTAAGTTTTTGAGAATAGGTTCTAAATTTTTAAAGATTATATCGCAATTATCTTTATCAAATCTGTACTGTTGTTTTTCGTTTTTAAATTCTACTTCAATCCATTCTAGCATACTGGGTAGTTGTATATCGTTGGCCTGCCATAGTTTTATTTCTGTTTCGTGCATTGAACTAGATAACTGACAACACATGATGCATTTTAAATTACACAGATTACCTAACTTAAAATCAAACAACTTGGGAGGCAATGAATAGCTTCCATCATCTGACATATGAGCAACCATGCCGTCTATGTTTACATTCCTATTTTCATTCTTACGCATCGAATATCCATTGTCTTTTTCCATGCGCCAGCAAGAATCACAATTAGGATTTTTAACACCGTTGACTAAGTCTAATCTTAATTGTTTATAGTAGTCGCTATTCCAAACAACATCTGCCGAGTCCGTTTGAATATTTGGGCCAAAACCAAAACTATCACAGCACACTCGGTAATCTCCACTGTTTGTATTGCTCATCATAGTAAACGGCAGTACACAAATTGTATCTTTAGAATATATCATCAACTATTTATAGTGGGTGTTAACTGCCCGATAAATATTGCCTATGTGGACACATTACTATAAACTAGACGAATTTGGAAAACCCTGCCATGCTCAAATGAGTTACGAACCTTTGATTAATAAAGAACGTAACGTATTCTGCATGAATTTTGATCCTAATAATTCTTATCAAGACTACATAAACAAAGTCGGGTTTATTCCAGAAATAGTTCATGAGCTATTTGATCGTGAAGTTAAGTATCTTACCAAGTTTCAAAAATACAGTTGGGCTCCTGAAGTATTAGATATAGAAGGTAACAAAATATACATTCGCTGGTATGACAACACATGTAATGATATAATTAATACTGGCAATACATTACCGCCTAATTGGAAAGATCAGCTAACACATATCATACATGATCAGTTAGATGAACATGTTTATAAAATAACACAATACCCACATTGCTTTTATGTAGACAACACCAGCACATTACACACATTTGATTTGCATGCCTGTTTTGATTTTGACGACTATATGATGCCCTGGAGCAAACTTAAAGGCGTAATACACGGAAGTAGCGAAGGAAGAATTGCAGAAGTACAGTCTGAGGATATGGTTAATATGCGAGATATGTTTTTAAATAGTTTACGTACACATATCAAATGGCCTGATAATTACCTAAATGAAATTTATAAATTATTATGATTAAATGGAAACCAATCGTCGATACGCTATTACTGCTTGACGGTGAGCATGTGTCCTTAAAACATACCAACAACATACCTGTTGGCAATCCGCATTTTGTCGAAATTATGAAACAATTAGAATCTGCCAAATATGATTTTAGTTCTGTAGATTGGATCGATTATTATCCTAGTGTACATTTCGATAACACCTGTGTCGATGAATTTAGTAAATTAGTAGACCATAAAATATGTAGAGCTTGGATTAGTCGTGTCGACCCAGGAAAAAATGCACCTTGGCATTGGGATGTAGACGACCAAGAAACAGAGTTTTTAAAATTAGGTAAGTTAAAGAGATGGACTTGTTTTATAACTGAACCCAAAGTTGGGCATAGTTTAATTATTGGCAATAAAGGATTTTACAATGAACCTGCTGGCACTATATATGAATGGCCTAATTACAGAGAATGGCATTGTGCCGCTAACTGTGGTATGGAGCCACAATTCTTATTTCATTTTTTAGGATTTAAATAATCCTGTGGTATATAGTTAAAAGAAGATCTATGTAACAGACGTTTGTCTATACTTTGAAATTCTAAACGTCTGTGAATTCCAAACACCATATCTGCAAGAACAATATCGCCATCTTGCCAATCATGCGAGTAAATATATTTGTCTTGTGTAATATGTTTTGCAAGTTTGTCAATGATAGGTTGGCTTTGTTCTTCAGTCATGCCTTTAAAATAAAACATTTGCAAATACGGAAAGAATATTCCTTTCCTACCTTGACGGTTTTCTCTTATAATACTAGGAGTGTATTCTTCGTTTATAAACTTACCAGGCATGTGTTCTAACGCAGGAGATAATCTTTCAGCGTCGTGACCAAACACTCCTTGTAAATCTTTAATTTCATCAAATAATTCTGGAGTCAAATCATCGTATGCTAGGAAGTTATTTGTCCATTGTGTTATAGAACCCGTAGTACCTTCTATCCCTCTCAAGTACACAATTAACTTACTTGCAGGACTTGCCGGGCCATTACAATGCCATTTTAATTCCGCCGGGTGCCCAAAGATTCCAGTCTTGCCATCTTTAACTATACGTCCGGTCACAGGAATTAATTTGCATTCACTATCAGGAATCACACACTTACCAATGGTTTCTGATTCGGGTGGTTTATCGTATGTTTCCACTTCGTGAAACAAGTTAATAAACTTTAGTTCATCTTTCATTGTAATGTTAGTTCTAGGGATCACTACCAGGGTGTTAGAATCAAGTAGTCGACAAATTTCATTTGCATCTTCTTGAGTTGGATTTATAAGATCAATTTCGTCAACTATTACAGTCCACCCATTTTCGTGTATATGATATTTCATTAATAATTTTCCAAGTTGTCAATGCCTAACTTTTTACGAAACTCTTCCGTAAACTTACCGTCAATTCGTAAACCATAGCTTTGTCGCATAATACGATCACCGCCGTGCCAATCTTGATCATTCCACCATGCGGCACGACAATTGATATAATGTTTGTTTTTAGTTTCTGGATCCCATAGATAAAAAGGTCTTTCTAAATTAGGACGAATATGAATAAACTCGTTGCGATGTGGACTATAACCTTTTGGTCCTTGTTCTCCGCTCAAATCTCTATGTTCCCAACTGATACCGTCGGCATCGCATACAAAAAATATTACACGGCCGATATGTTCAAAGATACCGTTGGTAATAGTTTGCTCTACCCATTTAACTACATTAGGGAAATACTTTGCTTCTTCTGTTAGTTTACGCGGTGCAGTCCTGTCATCCCAGGAACCTTCTTCCCACAAAAAATAGTAAGTGTAAGGATCGTATGCACCCATGGCAATTTTAAGATAACGAGTAAAGATGTTTCTTTGCTTGTATTTCTTAAAGTCTTTATAATATTCCATTCCTTTTAGTTTGATAGGATTATCATCTGGTAACGATAAAAATTCTTCCATAGCTTTGTAAATTGGTTTCCAATGCATGATATAACTCATGTCTGCAATATCAAAGCCTGGTTTCATCCAAGTGCCTTCTTTAGCAAACTCCATTGCGTCGGCAAAGCCTTCGTGTATTTCTTGTTGTAGTGCGTCAAACCCTTGCATGTCTAAATGTGGCGACATATCAAAATAAGGAATATTATTAATGCCTTTAATCATAAATTTAATTCCTTTTTCATAGCATCTGTAAAATATCCGTCAACACGTAGTGACCAAGCGGGTGCAATATGTCTAACTGCCGAATGCCATTCTTTTGCATTAAACCAGCATGCCCATGAATTAGCAAAATACTTGTCTTTGTTATCAGCATCGAATACATAGAAAGGTCTACTAGTGTCAGAACGTAAATGTATAAAATGAGGTAATTGATCAATATCATCATGCACCTTATCTAACGGCAACCGCAAGTCACTGTCTGGTGCTAGGTCATAATGTTCTACAGTTCTTCCATCATGCTCAACGTAAAATATACATACCCGGAATATACTATCAAACATTGTTCCAATTAAAGAATTTGCCCATGCCATCACTGAAGGAAACTTTTCTGCAAGCTCGGGTAGTTTAGCATCGGGCATAGTTGTGCCGCCAAAGTTTTCATTTGTAGTTAAGTAAAAAACACGAAGTGGATCATACACTCCGTATTTTGATTTAAAAAATCTAATTAGTTTATTTCTAGAAGTTACGTTATCTAGATTATTGTGCCACTGCTTTGCTTTAGAGTCATCTGTAATATCTGGATCTTTCAAGAAATCCTTTAATCCGTCCGGAATAGTTTTCCAGTCTTGCGGATTAGTTGAGTTAGGATGATTTTCAATATCAATCCATATACCTTCAAATGCATCTAACTTGGTTTCTGCAAGCCCAGCTATAATTTCAGGTTCAAGTTTTTGAAACGCTTCTCTATCTAAGAAACGACTCATGTCTACTATTGGCTGACCGTTAATCCCTCGCATATATTTGTTTTGCCTTTTTAATAAAATCTTCTGGATACATATTACTAAAACAATCAAATGTAAGTTGTTGTATTACGTTTAACGGATATTTTGTATTCCAATCTAAATTAATAGAATCTGTATATTTTTTTAACTGTTCTTGTCTTTGTAAACTAATGTGACTTTGTACACTTGCAATGGATAAATCGGGTTCATTGCTACTGTAAGTAAAAAAATAGTTGATGCTTTTTAGTTTGCCATCTACAATAAAATAACTGCTTGGGTGCATACTGTACTTGTACCAGCCTCTGTCTTTGTGTGCTTGGATAATGGCTAGCATTTGATCCTGCCAGTCTGGTAGTATTTCATTAAACGAACAATTACGGTCTAAACTTTGTTGCCAAAAATCAACACCACCAATTTCTAAATAAATTTTACGTTCTGGAACATTTACTTCTTTAATTGCTGGAACCATGTCTGGATTATGCCAAGCCATGTTGCTAATGAAGTGCAATTCTCGATTCCATTTTTCATCCATTAGTTCTTGGTCAATTACTTGATTCTTACCCTGGTGATATTCGGAATCATTATGATACCACATACAAAATGTTTTACTATCACTACTAATTAAACTAGTATAGATTAAGTTATTTCTACAAGGTTCTTCACCTGGTACGCGATTGTAATAGTATTCAAACTGCATAAAATCTCCCTATAGCTCTATTTATTTTCTGCCCTTAACTCTACAACATAAATATTGTACTATGAAAATTACAAAAATACCCGGCTTAGGAAGATTCGGAATCTTTATCGATGATGTAGACTTTACTACAATGTCAGATGACCAGTGGTTAGAAATCGGACAACTGCATTTACAAAACTTAGTTACAATCATACGAGACTGTAACATGCCTTGGGAAACTCAACCAGACTGGTGTGAAAAGTTTGGTCCCAGACGCAGTGGAGTACGCTACCATATGGAAAAGAAGTATGGTCAACAATGGAATTGGTTATTCAAAGAAGCACAAGCAAATAATCCTATTATTAGTGAATTGGATCGAGAACGTATACAAGCTATTGCCAAAGTACAGTATCAAACTCCAGGCGGAAAAAGTTTCATGAAAGTGAGTGGAGCCAAGGATGAACACGGTAATGCACTTGGGATGTTTGCAGAAGGCGAATTACTATGGCATAGTAACGAATCGGGTACGCTGACATTTACTCCGGGCGTTGCATTGTTGGGTGTGCAGAACATGATAGGATCTGCTACAGGATTTATCACAACTACTGATTATTATGAAAATGTAAGCAATGCATTTCGTAGCGAATTAGATGAAATGATACTGTTACATAGATTTATCCCGGGTGCTATTAATCCAGGTCTACGTGCAGATCAAGATGAAATCATGCATGCCAATATGTGTCCAGAAGACGATACCGAAATACCAATGACCATTTTAAGTCCAGGTGGTATCAAAGGACTGCATTATAGTATTAATACTGCTTATAGTATTAAGGGCATGAGCAAAGAATCCAGCGATGAAATATTTGCTATGATTAACAAAGAATTATTTGTAGACAAATACATCTATGATCACTGGTATCAAAGTGATCACGACTTGTGTTTGTTTGACAACAGTATTACATTACACAGAAGATTAGGCGATATCAAAGAACGTGTGTGCCATCGTGTCCCACATGACTACACTAAATTACATAGCAACTTTTGGCAGCCTTATAGCCAACCAGATGTTGCTGATCAATTCGAAAAAGAAATTCTTTACTATGTTGATTTATGCAAGGTTAGAGGATACAGAATGCCTGACGGAAGTTTGTCTTGAATCCGTATGCCGTTGAAAATACATACCACGTAATTTATCACGAAACATGTGATGAGTTCGAACGTGTACGCAGTATCTGTTTAGAAGAGAATAATTGGTTACAGAAAAATTATACTCAAGAAAAATTAGTTATAGAAGATCATAGTGGTTATGTTGTAGTATATCAGAAAGAAACTAACAAACCTATTATCATGGCAGGTGCATATAATGGCATGTTTCCTTCTAACGTAGCTCGATTAGCCAACAGATTATATTTGTTTCCAGAATTTCGTTGCGGTAGACACAACATGATAGAATCTTACAAACTTCATCATGAACGTATAGTTAAGCCTTTAATGGCTATTAACGATTACAATCTGTATGTTATCACTATGCAAAATCGTACTCGTGGAAACAAGGGGTGGTGGAGTCGTTGGAAAAAAATGATGCAAGAATCCAGCAATAATATGTGGACTGAAGCAGATGGCTATTTGCAAACATGTCCATGGCTTGTTCAAAAGTGTTGTCAAAATTTTGTTTATACAGAATTAAAAAAAGGTACATTTAAAGAATGGAACCCAAAAATTATAACCGAGGCGGAATGGCAAGTATTGCCTGAAGGTACATGACATTAAACAAAAAGTTACGAACCTTACAATTTTTAAATCTTTTCTTATCTATCGTAGGATTGTGTTATTATGGGTTTGATTACTTGTTGTTGAGTTATCTAGTTTTTGTTTTGTTATGCCCTATTGGAATTAGTGCAGGGTTACATAGATACTTTACACACAAGTCTTATAAAACATCTAAGTTCTGGGAAAGAACTATGTTGCTGTTAAGTGTATATGCTACTGTAGGTAGCAGTATAGCTTGGGTCGGTGTTCACAGAGCACATCATACATTTACCGACAAACCCTACGACCCGCATAGTCCAGCTGATGGAGTATTCAAAGCATGGACTGGTATAGGGCATACTGAAACTAAGATCCCAGTTAGTTTTGTAAAAGATCTATTAAGAGATCCGTTACATAGATTTATACACGATAATTATTTTAAAATTTTATTGATTCCAGTAATTGCATTATTTCTGTATAGTCCAATGCTCGGAGTTTTTTTATATGCTATACCTGCAACTCTGGCGCTACAAACAACTAGCATAGTTAATGTACTAGGACACACACAAGGATATCGCAGTTACAATACTGACGATTGCAGTAGCAATAGTTGGATTGCTAACATTCTTAGTTTAGGAGAAGGATGGCATAATAACCATCATCATTATCCCAGCAATTTTAGTTTAACAGAACGTTGGTGGGAATGGGATTTAATTGGCGAATTTATAGAGGCAATTCGCCTATAATCATATAGCGGGTATACATCTGTGTTTCTAACTCACCGGACCATATGACATCAAGTTTACTTTGTTCTTCAAAATGTTGTAAACTAGTAGAAGTTCTAATGTGTTCTGGTAACTCATAATTGTTGCCTTGCAACACAATCAAACTATCTTTTCTAAGACCCGACAACCATAGCTCGTAATCTTCTTGAGTGATATGTTCACAGCTAGTATTAATAACAACATCAGCCTCGCTAGGCACGTTTATCATATTAGCATGGATGAATTCAAACCTGCCCTGTATATGTTCAATCTTGTTCATCATCTCGGATATAGATTTACAGTTTATATCTAAATCTATATTGTTAATTTTTTCAACAGTCATTCCACTTTGAAATATCATACTGGCTAGAGTACCTACCCACCCTGCGTATATGTCAATATTAACAGGCTGATCAATTTCTAATTTCAAATGTTCTATCAGCCATTCTTTACTTTTAATTTGTCCGCGCCAAAACGCTTCTAAAGTTTGACTTGGATTGTCGCTATCTCTTATAGCACACATCCAATAATGTAAATGTTCTGTATCAATTAGCATTAAACTGTGTTCCTAACTTGTCGAACTTGCCGCATTGTTTGGCACATTCATAAACTGGGTCGTTAGCCCAGGTGTTTTCAATACGATTAAAATAACCCGAATTGAAAATGTCCTCTAAAGATTGTTCATGTAGATTAGGAAACTCTCCAATCTTGTCCATATAATCGATACGAGTATATTGTTTATGTAATTTTTCTTTAAAGTCCATCCAGCAACACGGACCGACATTACCAGACGCCGCAACATAAATTTGTTTGTATTTGACTGCCTTGCAAGTAATAACACAAGAACTTTTGTCTACCACTTGATCCATAGGCATATCTTTTGCATACTTTAAAACTTCTGGAAGTATTTCTTCAGTTTTGGTACTTGGCAATAAATGATACAATGTCTTGCCTGAATCATCTAATACTGGAAATTTAATATCAGTAAATCGAGTTGTGTGTTTTACTTGGAATAAATTAAATCCTAACTGGGCAGACAGACGGCGACATGCTTCTACTTGATGCTCATTGTGTTTGAACACCAGCATGTGCCAATCTGCATGGCCACCTGCTTGTATGAATGCAGTTGCATTTTTTATAATTCTGTTCCAATCTGTGTCTATTCTATAAAGAGAATGAGTGTCTTCTAATCCGTCAATACCAAATACTACTCTAATATCTAATTTAGCTAACTCTGCCCACCATTGAGTACTTCTAGCACTGCCGTTTGTATGCATACTCAAACGTATATTAGGATTAGTTGTTCTGAGGTACTGAAAGATTGCCAAACAATCTTCTGCAATGATAGGATCACCCAAGTTGCCGCACATGAATAAACTATCTAGTTGACAGATAAAATCTTTACTGAACCATTTTTTAAATGTATCTAAATCTATTTCCACTAATGTCATGAGCGGATTCAATGTGCCGCCGTTGATACGCCTTGGGCACATAGGGCAACGTGCTTGACATTTAGTAGTTACTTCTAAGTGTATATCTCGTATGTCTGTTAGTTTATACATTTTGGTATTTTGCTGTCTGCACTACTTACGCAACGAGGCGTTGAACATATACGAGGTGCGGAAAACAAAGTAAATTTTTCTATCGTACCTAATGGCTCATCCCGACAACTATAAGCTCTTTTAACTTCAGTACCTTTTATTATAACACTTTGATAGCCTGCATTGCAAGTCCAATTGGTAAAACTATTGAACCCTAATGCGTTGAATCGTTCTGCTTGATCTATAAAATAATTCTGATTACCGTCGGTTAACCTGATTTGATATCCTTCCTGCTGTTCAAAGTCATTTTGCATTATAGTAAGCATATCAGGAGTATAGCCTTCTACAATAGCAGTAGCAGTATCATTGCTTTGTGGTTTGAGAGTTACGTTGATTCCACGAGCACGAAGGCGTTCACAGCGAGCCAATGTTTCATAAAACACACTGGGAACCATTACTTGATTAACTGTTACATGTACCTGTTCATACATTAACTGTAAACATTTGTCTCCAAACTCTTGCTCTCTAGCATGTTCTGCGTGAAAACTGGCAGTGATACTTCTTCGCTGTAGGCAGTCTGTAACATCGCTCCAATGCTTCCACCATTTTGATCCTGGACTTAAATTAGTTGTCATATGGATACTTTGGTACGGGCTTTCGGTTTCGTCCAAATGTTTGATCAAATTGAGCAAATCTCGATAAGCAGTCGGCTCACCTCCGCTGAAGCTCCAGTGGAATTCTTCAAATCCATTTATCCTAGCCTGGCGTTTGATTTCATCTATAACGGATTTATACACTTCTAAGGTTTGGTGATCCGGTTGATCGCTTCTAGCGTAGGGCCAACAGTAGGAACATTTATAGTTACAAAATCTACCCAGGATCCAACTAATGTTAAATAATGGACGATCCAACATAGATTGTTGTCCAAAACGTTGTATTTTTGCGAAAGGTATAGTTGAGAATTGCATTGACATTATTTACACATGGTGCTATAATTAACAGGCAGACGTGAGTGTAACTGGTAAACCTCCTCCTAGTAAGCTGACCCCCAGCTGAACGGAGGGCAAGGGTCTAGCTCTTAGAGCGACTTTGGAAGTTCGAATCTTCCCGTCTGTACCATTGTTAACTAATAGAAAGAAGTTTAAAATGAAAAAGATTGTAATTGCAACATTGATGTTTATTAGCACTAGTGTATTTGCGTACAACGATGATCCTGCAGAATTGTTTTCTACAGCTTCCAATGTCACCACTGAATCCAAAATCAAATGGGTATCGGTAAATGATGTTACGGCTCAATGCAATAGAGAACGTAGTGCCAAAGGACAAGCAGGGTTCAATGCTAAATTAAAAGCCTGTAGTTTTTGGGACGACAATCACACATCCTGTACTATCATTACAGGTAAAAATGTTAACATGCATACCATTGGACATGAAATGCGTCATTGTTTTCAAGGCGATTGGCATCAGTGAGAAATTTAGAAGAAGAAATTTGGCGCGATGATGAGATCCTAAACAAGATCCGTACTCGCGACGACTATGCTCAAAATGTCTATGCGGCATTTTGTAATATGCGTTGGTGCCCTAGAGAACTAGTTCCAGCATTAAGACAAGATGACAAAAAAGACTTGTGGCATTGTAGTTGGAGAAGTGCTGGCGGCTTAGTTGCAGATTGGCAAGGTAAGGGCGGAGACTATATGGACTGGTACTGTTCCGGTATTAGAGGCGGTTTGAGTATCGACGGTAAAGAAGATGCCGAGTATTTTGAACGTACTAAGTATGTGTCCGAAGGTGTTATCACTGAAGAAGTTGAAAAAGACTTTAACCGTTTGGGCTGGTTTCCGGTTCCTTGGGACGATGACGAAGATTGAGAGTAAATAATACTATGACACATTGGACTGTAACTTTAGAAGAAACAGATGATGGAAGTGGGGATTTAATTTTGCCATTTCCTGAAGATTTTTTAAAGGCCGTTGGATGGCAAGAAGGAGATACACTTGAGTGGAAAGATAATGGAGACGGATCCTGGATCCTTGAAAAAGTAAAAGATGAGTAAAAAAGAAGATGTAATTGAATTAACTGGACTAGTCAAGGAAGTGTTGCCTGGTAACATGTTCAGAGTAGAAGTAAACAATATGCCCGAATTATTACTTTGCTATATGGGCGGCAAACTCAAACAACATAAAATTAGAATCATAGAAGGCGACAATGTTAAATTGGAAGTTAGCCCATATGATTTAACCAAAGGTCGTGTAACTTACCGACTTTGACATGTGCTTTATTGTATGCTATAATATTCACATATTAACTCGTACAGTGAGCGACATGGAACATAAAACTTTTCCTACACAGCAAGTATTAGAATTGGCCTGTGCCGCACAAAGAATTAACGGTGAGTACCTTAAAGTACCTGAGGCTGTTTATGCCAATGATGGAGTTTATATGTACACCAAACAGGCTAACAAAACTCTAATGCTTTATACACTGGATACCAGAATGGTTATCCCTGATACTAAAGTGCTCAAAATTGAATCTGAAGATATTACTCGAGCAGAAGAAATTCGTAGTTACTACAAAAGATTAATGTTTGCCGCAATCGACGGCGAGAACGAATTCCTTACAAAAATTAATTCCTTACTGAGCGGTGATACAGTTAAAGAAAATGAATTTGGTTGGATTGCTTGTCTGCCTAGTGTACAGGCCAAAGATAAGATGCACAATGAAGTTAAAAAGATTTCACGTCAAGTTGACGAAGGATTTTTAGGAAGTCCTGGAGATCGTTTGGCAGATTTAGATTGTGAAATTCTTGAGGTAATTAAATCAAAGAACTTTGACGGATGGAACATCTGTGCTATAATAAACAATAAAATGGCAAGTTGGATGAGTCAAACAGAACTGAAACGTGGACCATGCGTCATTGTCAAAGCAAAAGTAAAAGATAACAGCAAACACTGGAAACATGGAAACGATGAGACCAGACTTAACTATGTAAAGGCGGCACAATAATGGCGGGTACAGCGAAATCGGTTTACTTAACAATTACCAAAAAAAGTAGTTATAAGACAGAATTTACCAAAGTATTCTTTGATGCTAAAGCATACAATGAATATGTAAAGACAGATGAGTTCAAAGCCAAATGGCCTAAAGAAGAGTTTACTATTACCAAAGAGGTATACTAATGGGTAAGGCAAAACATAAACCCTATCAATGGATTGATGGTGAAACTGCTGATCGCATTACTAGTCTTAACTTAAAGGACTATCGTGCTTATCTTAAAAAAGAACTAAAACAGTGGAAGAAGAATCCTAAAACAGAATCTAACCCAGATGGCTATTGGTTGCATCCAGATGACATAGTAACTAATATGCGTACCATTGAAGCATTAGATTTAATTATCAGTCACTTTCCAGAAACATCGGATGAAATAAAATGAGCAGATACACTACAGTTTATAAAGAAGTCGAGATTGATGTTGACTTAGACGATTTCGATGATGAGGATATTTTAGAAGAAATGGAAAAACGTGGACTTGCAGTCGGAGCCAGTGGCGATGGTCGCGAACTGCTCACTGCCATTTGGCTCAAACGTAGACAAGGACAAGACTACCAAACAGAGTTGGATCAACTAATTTACAACGGATTGGGGAAAATTATATGAAACGAGAACTAGACGAATACCTATGTAAGGTATATCCAAAGATGATGGTTAATCGTGACAAGTCAATGCAGGAGACTTGTATGTGCTGGGGCTTTGAATGTGGAGATGGTTGGTTCCAGATTCTCAATCAGCTTATGGGTAATATTCAGCATCACATTGATTGGAAGATTAGACAACGTGAAGTCGCTATCAAATTTAATAAGATGGCTGAACAACTCAAAGCCGGTGACTCTACATTATTCGACGAGGATATGAAAGACATGCTAAATCGAGATTACGTAGAAAAACGTAAGCAAGAACTTATCAAAGATCCCCCGCGTGAAATTCCCGCAGAAGTTCCGCAAGTAACTCTGGATCAAGTTAAAGAAAAGTTTGGCACCCTACGCTTCTACTACACAGGCGGTGATGAATACATTCGCGGACTTGTTGACATGGCAGAATCAATGTCAGGCGTAACTTGCGAAGAATGTGGCAAGCCCGGAACACAGACCCCAGGTGGTTGGATCAAGACAGTGTGTGTAGAACATGGCGGTCAGGATTTTGATACTCCGGAAGAAGAATTGGAAGAAAATAAATTACTCAAAGAAGGATTCGAGCAATGATTACTATGAAAGAATGGATGGAGTTGGTAGGCTATAAAATCACTGAAGGTGGTGATTATGGTTGGGCTTGTTATGGTCCTAACTCATATCAACTATCTAGTTGGAATGGTATCCACGGCAAAGGTGGATACAGTTTTAACATTGTATTCAGTACTAAGACTCAAAAGGTCTATGAAGTTTCAGTATGCGACTATACCAATGATCGTGCTTATCGTATGATTGCCGAGGACAAGCAGAAAAAATATGCCAAAGAAGCTAAACGCAATTTTATTAATTTAAATGAAGCATGGGACAATATCGAGTATGTTGACTTAGAAGTGGATGACGATTTCATTCAAAAATGCCTAGCTATCAAAGCAGGAGAAGAATACAGCACAGATATAAGCATTCCCCTGGACTTGCCAGACGACTTGCTGATGTTTGCATTCAAGGCCGCACATACTGAGAATATGACGTTCAATGACTGGATGAATAAGATGCTTAAAGACTTTATTGACAAAGTTGAAAAAGGCGAGTATAATAAAGAGGATGTTAAAAAGTTTAAAAATGAACACCCTGAATATCATTTTGGGGAAGAAATAAACGAGGAAGAATAAATGAGCGAAACTGTTTTATGTAAAGATTGTAAACATGCAAAATGGAATCCATTGAAATTACATACATGGTACTGCCATCGAGAATTAGTTCCAGAAAGTACTAAAGAAAATTTTGTTACAGGACATAAAGTTACTCCGGCATACTATCCTAGTTGCAGTATGGAAAGACTTAGTTCTAGTCCTTGTGGCAAGTCTGGAAAGTTTTGGTCTCCTAAAAATAAAAAGGATTTGTTTAAATTAATTAAACATGTAAGCGTATGAGAATCAAACTAGTCAGTGATCTCCATTTAGAGTTCAGTGACATCAACATTCAAAATGATCAGGACTATGATGTACTGATCCTTGGTGGCGATATTATGATCGCACAGGATCTCCACGACCATCCTGAGCTTAGTAATACTGCCGATCAACGGGCTATTGCCAATGGCACCGGCTTGGGTCGTAGACAAGAACGTGCTCAACGGTTCCGTGACTTTCTAAAGCGTTGCAGTTTTCAGTTTCCACATGTAATCTATATTATGGGTAACCATGAATTCTACAATGGAAAGTTCTATGCAGGTATTGACTACATGCGTGAAGAGTGCGCCAAGTTTCCCAACATCTATATGCTGGAACAGGACACTAAAATTATCGATGATGTAGTGTTTGTTGGTGGTACGCTGTGGACCAACATGAACCGGCGTGATCCATTAACCATGCATGCTATTGAAGGTATGATGAACGATTTTCGTATCATTCGTAACGACTACAGAAGCTATGCTCCTATGAGTGCGTTGGATGTCGCTCACAGACACGATAAGACTCTTGCCTACATCAAGCTGATTGTCGAAGAACATAAGGACAAAAAGTGTGTTGTGGTCGGGCATCATAGTCCAAGTTTCCAAAGTGTACACGAACAGTATGCTCATGAGACACTCATGAACGGTGGCTATCATAGTGATCTAAGTGAGTTCATTTTGGATCACCCACAGGTCGTGTTGTGGACACATGGACATACACATTGTCCTTTCGATTATAAGATTGGAGAGACTAGAATTGTTTGTAATCCACGTGGTTACGAAAACGATGGTTACAGCGAAGACACAGGTTGGAACCCTAATATTTTATTGGAGATTTAATATGGCAGAAGAAATTGTAACAACTACTGTAGCTGAAATGCTACGAGTAACTGGTAATAATACCAACGACTTTATGCAACAAGTTGCAGAGCATATTGAAAAATTAGAAGATGCAGTAAAACAATTACAGGCTCGTGTGCAAGAGCTAGAGGAAGGTGTTAAATGATTGATTGTCTAATAATGGGCGATAGTATTGCTGTAGGTACTGCCCAGGTACGCCCCGAGTGTGTATCATATGCTACAGGTGGACTTAATAGTTATCAATGGCTTAATAAGAATGTTGGCAAGAGTCCGTTTGAAGCCAAAACTGTAATTATTAGTCTTGGATCAAATGATCACAAATATATTAAGACTGAAGAGGAACTACGTACTATTCGTAGACTGACTAAAGCTGATAGAGTGTTTTGGATCATGCCTGCTGGTAATAATCCTAAAAGTGAAGTAAGTATCCAAGCAATTATGCAGACTGTTAGTATTGTTGCCAAGGAGTTTGGAGATACTGTAATTACCAATAATCAATTACAGCCAGACCATATCCACCCTAATGCACTTGGTTATAAAAGAATTGCAGAGCAAACAAAATGAAAATTGGACTTAGTTATAGTCGATGCGTTAGAGACATTGTCGATGGAGTAGTAGACATTGACGATGTTCTCATCATTATTAGCCGTACAGATTTTGATCCTAGAAATGATGTACAATGGGAGAGTATTTGGCAAGGATATCACGAGCCCTATGGTTTGAGTAATCCTGAATGGGTAGCTTATCAAGCTGAGGACGAAGACCGATTTCGAAGTGTTAGCATCGAATTACTAGAAACTGGTAAACTACACCAGCCACGTCAATTTGGAGCACACCCTAGTCGCCGTCCAGAAATTTGGCTAGAAGCTGTATTACCCAATAGTGAATTGGAAAAGAATCCTACAGCCAAAAAGGCTTTTGAAAAGTTCAAAACTATAGCTGGACTTTCGAGCGTCGAATTAGATGACAAATACCGCTAACTCGTTTATAATACTCATATAGTAACTAAACGAAAGTTCAAAATGAAGTATGCATTATTGCTGTCAGCGTTATTGCTTACGGCTTGTGTAGACGAAGATAAGTCCCTAACTTACCAACAGTTGCGGGACTATCCTGTTGATTGCAGTTTGAAAGATCAACAGTTGCAACAACTTAAAACTATCCAAACAAAATTAAACTTTGATCAAGATCCTGACAAACTCAGCGAACCCGATCGTGTCTATAATAGTCGCTTAAAAGCCACAATTTGGTGGTATGCTTACAGTTGCGAGCAATCATGAAAAAAATACTATTCTTAATGCTTTTGGTGAGTCAGCTGGCAGTTGCCAACGAATGTAAAACTACCACAGTTACTATTGAGAAAGACGGCAAAGTCAGTAACGAAACTGCTACTATTTGTAAAGAAACTGGAGGAGTCGACCTACGAGTTAAAATCGGTGATACCATTTTGGAAAGCGAAGTCAACGAATCTGCTGTCAAAAAGTATTTTAAGTACAACGGACATAAATGTCGATTGTTTGAAGAATCTGGAGTAGTTGATAAAAAAATTAAAGACTATTTTGGTGTTATTTGTCAGGTAGATCCAAAAGATGAAAACAACTGGATCGTAGTTGACAAGTGGTAATTGTTATAGTATAATATAGACATGTTCAACAAACATAGAAAGGCAATAGTATGAAAGGCGTTATTTTAGGCATTGTTTTAACTTTGGCAGTTTTGTATCCTGCGGTTACTAAGAATTTGTTTGGTACTGCTGTAGATACTACTAATGCTATTGTTATAACTACATTGGAGAAAACAAAATGAAAACATTGTTTGCATTGATTTTAGTTTCGGCCCTTGCCGCTTGCTCGACTGTAGCAGGCATTGGTAAGGATATTCAATCGTCCGCAGAATGGACAAAAGAACAAATGGGTGGAAAATAATGAATTCATTTTTTAATCACGGAATGATGTATTTTTGGACTGACGTGTCTGTATTATTTGTGCTAGGTGGTATCTTATATGCAGTCTACGGATTTATTAAAGGCTTTATTGGCGGACTCCGCGGAAAGAATTAATATGAAAAAATCTTTACTACTAGTACCAATTGTTGCTATGCTGGCGGCTTGTGGTACAACTGATCCTTATCAAAAGCGAGCTGACAATGAACGTGAACGTCAAGAACGTTATGTCGAACGAGCTTTGAGTAAAGCACCAGACTGGATGACTAAACTACCTCTCAGTAATAGTGCAGTATTTGAATCTGGTACCGCTGTAAGCTCAGACTTCAGTATGAGTGATATCAAAGCCAAAGCAGATGCATTTGCAAAGATTTGTATGACCGCTGGTGGTACTGCTAACCAGCGTACTAAGATTTATCGTACAGACAGCGAAGTGACTAGTACAGAGCTTAGTGAATCAGCTATTCGCATGAGTTGTAAGGATGTAGACTTAACTGGTGTAGAAGTTCGTGAAGTCAAGCGTGTAGCAGAAGGTACACGGTTCCGTACTTATGTATTAGTGGCCTTGCCAACAGGTGATGCTAATATTTTGCGTAAGGCTAAAGAAGCCGCAAAACAACGCGAGTTCGCGGCAAGTCGCCAAGAACAAGCATTTAAAGAAATGAATTAAGGAAAAATATGTTCACAATCGTTGTTGGGGTATTATTTGGTATTGTAGTCTTAGTGGGCCTTGGCCTAGTTGATTATAACAACAAAACCAATTATGAAAACGCAGTTGCTTATGCCAAGCGTATCAAGGAAGATACAGACAGTATCAAAGCACATCCAAGTATGCTCAAACGTCTTTGGGTGTTGTCTTTGTTACCTGTAATCTTGTTTACAGCATTTGAGTCATTTACAATCGTACCAGCAGGTTACATTGGTGTACAGGTTACGCTAGGAACTGTTAATCCAGAAACACTGAGTGAAGGTTTGCATTTTGTAAACCCAATCAGTCAGGTTAAGGAAGTTGAAGTTCGTGTTGTAAAAGCGGACTTGAAAGGTGCTCAAGCAGGTACTAAAGACTTGCAGGTTGTGCATACAGACATCGTAGTTAACTATCGTATTGATGGTGCCAAGGCCGCTACTATGTACAAAGAGTTTGGTTTGGATTTAGAAAACAAGATCCTGTTGCCAGCTATTAACGAATCATTCAAAGCTACCACTGCCCACTATAACAGTGAAGAATTGGTAACCAAGCGTGATGAGGTAAGTGCGGCTATCCATACTGAACTACAGAATAAAGTAGGCAAGTACGGTTTGGATATCAGTGAAATCAGTTTGGTTAACTTTGGATTCAGTCAAGAATATCAAGCGGCTGTTGAACAGAAAGTTATTGCTACACAGAACAAGCAAAAGGCTGAACAAGACTTGGCTCGTATCAAAGTAGAAGCTGAACAACGTATTGCACAAGCGGATGGTGAAGCTAAGGCTATTGCTATCCAAGCACAGGCTATCCAATCTAACGGTGGCGTACAATATGTTCAGTTGCAGGCAATTGAAAAGTGGGACGGCAAGTTGCCTAGTACAATGGCAAGTGGCGCAGTTCCATTCTTGAACTTGGGCAAGTAATATGAAATTGTTTGACCGCACCGGAGGACATTGGCTCTTCTGGAGCGGTCTTCTTTATCTTAGTGTAACCGTATTGGTTGCTCTTAGTCCTTACAGAGACTATACTATGCTTGTAGAGTTGGTATGGCTTGTTATGGTAGCTTTACCGTTAGTATGTAATCCGCTGGCTCGCTGGCTTAACATGAGAGAGAATCATATGTTAGATAAATTATTTTTTAAGAAACCTAGTAACGTAGTTCCATTTCCTAAAGAGCCTGAACACGGTGGCGGAGATGGTGGCGGTTATACTCCCGAACCAAAGAAACCTGCCGTAACTTATTATAGTCTAGGAATGAACAGTGATAACAGGCTAGAGTTCAAAATGGGCTATAGTGCTATTACTATGAATCATGGCGGTATTACTAATTTGATTGAGCAGTTAAAGACTTTCCAAAAACAACTTGCTGAATATGAAGGCATAGAGGAAGAAGAAAATGCATGAATGGTTTATCCGCAACCAACCTAAGATTGCCATGTTCGTTGCCGGCTGGTGTTGTCTAGCGGCTATCGATTGTTTTTCAAAGGGAGACGATTTGTGGGCATTGGTTAATGCTGTGTTAGTTTATGTAAACATAAGGTTGGCAAAATGATTAGAGAATTTATAAACATTATAGAAACAATGGAAGGTATTACTGACGATTGGTTCAAGACAGGATCATTTGAAACATTCAAAAATCCTACGCCTATCCATTATAAAACTGCTATTGCTCCAGGTACTAGTGAAACCTTAGAAGGTCCGGTAGACTATCTAGCTGGTGATAAAATTATTACTGGGCCTAAAGGCGAGCAATATCCAGTGAGTCCTGCAAAATTTGCAGAATATTATGATGACAACAAAGACGGTACTGCTACTCCCAAGAAAATTCATAAACATGCTAAACTGGCAGATCACGACGGTTCGGTAGTGTTAAAATATAATGGGCAATCACTAGCGTATAAGGCAGGTGAAGACTATATTGTTCGTCATGATGCCGGTGACTACGGTGTAGTAAAGAAAGATATTTTTAATCAAACATACGATACATCAAATGCTGTATAATGAAATTGAACTAATGGAAATGGCTCAAGACTACGAAGCCATAGAGCATCAAGCTATACAAGATGCAGAAGAATTGCGCCAGCTACGCGATGGCGAACGTATTATAGTGCCTGTAGATATCGAACATGCACGTACCATGTTTAAATTGGCTAGTTTTTATCTCAGCCAACATGACAAAGAATTTACACTAACAATGGAGATATAATGAACCCATTCCGCGATCAAGAAAAATTTATGAAGGCATGCGATCAAACAACAGACGATTGGAATGTTTCCCAGTTCAATTTATATGTTAATTTGATTGAAGAAGAACTTGGCGAATTAAAAGTTGCCATTAACGATTGTGATAGCACAGAAGTTTTAGATGCATTAACAGATATTTTAGTTGTTACTATCGGTGCCGCACACAGTATGGGTGCCGACATCGAAGGTGCTTGGCGAGAAGTTATGGGTACCAACTTTGCTAAAATTGATAAAGAAACTGGACTTGTGCGTAAGCGTGAAGACGGTAAGGTATTAAAGCCAGTCGGGTGGGTTCCACCAAATTTAGAACCATTTACAAAGAAAAATGTATAAGTTAAGATATTATTCAACAACAGGCGATATGCTCGTTAAATATTTTGCAACAATTAACGAAGCATTGCATTATTCGGTATATAGTATACCGTTTCAAAGTTTTTATGGAATTGATAAAATAGAGGAAAACAATGCCTAATTTAGTACCGATGGTAATCGAGCAAGAAGCTCGAGGTGAACGCAGTTATGATATTTACAGTCGCTTGCTCAAGGACCGTATCGTTATGTTGGATACAGATGTAAACGAACATTCAGCAAGTTTAATCGTAGCCCAGCTACTATTTTTAGAAAGTCAAGGTAATGAAGATATTAACTTCTTTATCAACAGTCCCGGCGGTGTGGTTACAGCGGGCATGGCTATTTACGATACTATGCAATTCATTAAGCCTGACGTTAGCACCATCGTCATGGGTCAAGCCTGTAGTATGGGAAGTTTGCTTGCTACTGCTGGTGCTCCTGGCAAGCGTAAAATGCTACCAAACGCTAGACACATGATTCACCAACCTAGTGGTGGTGCTGGTGGACAAGCTACAGACATGGAAATCCAAGTAAAAGAAATCCTAAAAATGAAGCAAAATCTTACCCAACTATATGTTAACCATAATAGTAAGGGCAAGACGTTTGATGAGTTTTATACAGCTATGGAACGGGATAACTTTATGAGTGCCCAAGAAGCACTAGATTTTGGATTGATTGACGAAATCGTGACAAAACGCCCATAAAGTGTGTATATAATTGGGTTTCATAGTATAGTATAAATAGCTATGTCTAGGAGTGTGCTATGGCCCAACTACCGTTTGATTGGTCTAAACTTGATAGAAGTTCTTTATACTCTATGTTCTACTCACTTAACAGTGAAATAGTAGGCAAAGATTTATCTCCCAGCCAAATTCAAAAGCGTATTAATAGGCATGTTAAGCAGTACTTACCGATAAAACTTAAAAAGTGCATACATGCTCCGACCACAATGGGTTGTATTTTTTTGGGCGGAGTCTACTATAGTGGACTGGATAAAAAGGGTAAACCTGCAATAGAAGTTAATTTCAATTTTAATCCAGACCAGACCAAAATAAAACTTACCCAATATCGTTTCAAACGTATGGCTTTTCGTTTTGCCGATGTTGTTCTACACGAAGTTGTACACATGCGACAGTTTCGTGCTAGAAATTTTAAAACTATTCCTGGATACCAAAGTACAGCAGAATTAAACAAAACTCGTAAAGAACAGGAATACTATGGTGATACAGATGAAATGGGAGCTCATGCGTTCAATACTGCCTGTGAACTAATTGATCGTTTTGGATACGATCCTAACAATATTGGCAAATATTTAGATTCCGATATTTGCCGTAGACATAAAAACTCAACTTGGAATAGTTATTTAAAAGCATTTAACTACAACCACAATCATCCAATTATACGCAGAATGAAAAACTTAATTCTACGTAATTTAGAAAATGCCTACGAAGGCAAACCATTTAGAACTAACCTCTGGTTGACTTATTGATAATTACTCTGTATAATACAAACTTATACAAATAATTATTGGAGTCTTTATGAGTCGTTGTGCTAGTCATATTTGGGATTTGGAAAGTCATCCTAGTCGTCTAAACAAAGAAGCCATCATTGAAGCTATTGCCCTAGAAGGCAATAATGAATTTTTTGAAGGTTGCAGGCTTGCACTAGATCCAATGATTACTTTTGGACTTAAACAAATACCGGAGAAACAAGATGAAGATGGGCCTGGGTTACCTTGGGATAGTTTTACTCTCGCTCTTACTGGTTTCACTACTCGCAATGTCACCGGTAATACAGCAAGGACTATGATCGAAACTATGATGAAATCAGCCACCAAGAAAGAATGGAATGGCTGGTATCGTCGTATCCTTATTAAAGACTTACGCTGTGGCGTAAGCGAAAAGACTATCAACAAAGTAGTGGAAAAGAATTATCCTAACTACGCCATTCCTGTATTTGCTTGTCAACTTGCTCATGACAGTGCCAATCATGAAACCAAAGTTGCTGGTCTCAAAATGGTTGAAGTTAAATTAGACGGTGTTCGAGTTATTACAGTTGTGCGGGTAGATGGTCGGGTAGATATGTTTAGTCGCAATGGTAAAGAACTTGTAAATTTTCCACATATTGCAGAACAGATTAGTGCTGTAGTTAAAAAGAATCCTCCACCATTTGATTTGATTTTAGATGGTGAAATCATGTCTAGCAGTTTCCAAGACTTAATGAAACAAGTACATCGCAAGAGTGATGTACAGGCAAATGACGCCATATTATATTTGTTTGATTTTTGTCAACTGGCACACTTTGAAGCAGGTAGTAGTGATTATCCGCAGTATGTTCGTAGTAAAATGGTATCTACATGGGTAGACGAACATGAAGAAGAATTGCCCAATGTGAAATATGTAACATTCGAAGAAGTCAATTTGGACACGGATGATGGACAAAAACGATTTAAAGAAATTAATGCACAGGCTATTGCAGGTGGATATGAAGGTATTATGATTAAAGATCCGCATGCACCTTACGAATGCAAGCGAACAGTTAGTTGGTTAAAAATGAAACCATTCATTGAAGTCAGCCTGGCAGTAACCGCAGTAGAAGAAGGTACAGGTAAAAATGTAGGTAAATTAGGTGCATTTGTATGCGAAGGTGAGGATGATGGTAAACTTATTAAAGTCAACGTTGGCTCAGGATTCACTGATAATGACCGCGATTCTTTTTGGTCCGATCGTGGTAGCCTGCTTGGTAATATTGTTGAAGTTCGTGCTGATGCGGTTACTCAAAATCAAGACGGATCATACAGTCTAAGATTTCCACGTTTTAAAGGATTTAGAGGATTTACAGCTGGTGAAAAAATTTAACATGAATCGTTTTACAAAAATTTCGTGTGCTCTATTAGCCGTAGTAGTGGCAATTATATGTTGGCCTGAACCAGGTGAGGATGTCATTACTCGAAAATTCTGTGCGTACGGCGAAACTTATGTTGAATTTGAACACGGCGGTAAAATTTGGGGTACTACATTTTTAAATGAAAATGGTAAACCTCTTAGTTGTACAGAAGATGAAATTAAGGCGGAACCAGTAAATTCATGGAAGAGCACTATTTAAATTCCCAAAACAATTTTATCATGGGGTGGTATACTGACCTAACAGTATGCGATCGTCTTATAGAGTTACATAAAACAAGTTCAAATTTAAGTCCAGGATTGTACGGTGCAAACAAAGAAGTTGACAAGTCTAAAAAAGATTCAATCGATTTAATGTTGCCGCCGGGGCAAGTTCCGTATTATTATTTGAAGCATTTATTCAAATGTTTGAACGCATACTATCAAAAATATCCTCATTCTAAAATCGATGCGGTTGACATGATAGAGTCAACACAAGTACAATATTATGCTCCAGGCGGCGGTTTTAAAGCATGGCATTTAGAACGAGAAGGATTAGATTGGCCTATTGTAACAAGACATTTAGTCTTTATGACTTATTTGAATACAGTAGATGATGGAGGCGGTACAGAATTTTTGTATCAAGGAATGAAAATTAAGGCTGAAAAAGGATTAACACTTATTTGGCCACCTGATTGGACTTTTACTCACAGAGGTGAAACTAGTCCTACACAAGAAAAATATATTATAACTGGATGGTTTAACATGAAAACTTATACTTTAGAAAGGAATAGAAATGCGTAATTATTGGTCATGTACAAAATTTGCAGACTGGGTTCGTGGCACTAAAAAACTAAGTGCCGCTACTAGTGAAGACTGGGACGAATGGCGTACCACTGCTAAAATGCGACATAACTTTCGCTACTGGGTCGCAGAAGAATTGCTTGACAATATTCAAGGCTTTTTTCTTTACATACCGGACAGACTAAATGACATCCGTTACTACATCAACAATCGTTGGGTTAGTAAGAGTCATGCTCTTACTGCCCACCCTCGTGATATCCGCCCTGGCCGTTGGAGTGACGTTGGTAATCGTTTTCTTCCATGTTTGTTTAACGAACTTGTGGACTTTGTTGAAATCGAACAAGCGTGGCATTATGTAATGTGGAACAGCGAAGAACAGAAGAAATATAATGTTCCCTGGTATCGCAGTGGTTGGTTACGCTGGCGTACTTGGCGTTGCCCAGAAGCAGGACTTGCTTACTTAGATTGGGCTAGTACTCTTACTAACGAAGAGTTTCTTGACGATGACCAGAAGCACGAAGCCGTTCCAACTTTCCAAGCCAATAATGCTAAGGAAATTAAAGAGCTGTATCTTTGGTGGACTACTGTGTATCGTAATCGACCAGAACCAATGGAGGCAAGCGGCTGGAGTGCTTATTGTGAAGCCGCACGTCTAGCCAATAGTGGCCGTCTAAGTTTTGGCAAAGAAAAAAGTCCTGAGCTTGCCGAGATGAGTCGTGTTGCTATGGACAAAATGCACAAGATGGAAGAGGCTTACGAGGCCGAAGATGAAGCTATGATGATTCGTCTTATCAAAGTGCGTCAAGGCCTATGGACTTAATTCGAAATATAAAAAAATCTGTGCAAGATAGAAAATTAAAACACGTTAAACACGACTTGGATAAGATTGGTCCAGGTATGTGTCTGGCCAAATGGAAACAAGTAACTGTACACCTGCCTACCGGTCATACCCATAGTTGCCATCATCCTAAAACTCACGTAATTCCTATTGAGGAAATTAAACGTAATCCTAGTGCATTACACAATACAGAATATAAAAAAGAATTGCGTAAACAAATGATGACTGGTACTCGTCCTAGTGAATGTCAGTACTGCTGGAACGTAGAAGATAAGACCGATGCGTTCAGTGATAGAACATACAAAAGTGCAGACGAGTGGGCATTACCTTATTTTAAAGAAGTTATAGACGCAGGGTGGGAAAAAGATATTAATCCCAGTTATTTAGAAATTAGTTTTAGTTACGGATGTAATTTTAAATGTAGTTACTGTAGTCCAGAAATTAGCAGTAAATGGATGGAAGAAATACAACAGTTTGGCGGATACCCTACACATTTAAATTATAATCATTTAAAGATGTTTGAAGATGATCATAAAATGCCAATACCTGAAAGAGAAGAAAATCCTTATGTAGATGCGTTTTGGCAATGGTGGCCCGAATTATATCCTAATTTGCATACCTTCCGCATTACAGGCGGCGAGCCTTTAATGACTAAACATACTTTCAAAGTGTTAGACTATATCATTGATAATCCTAATCCTAATTTAGAATTGGGCATTAACAGTAACTTAGGTGTTCCAAAAAAACTTATAGACGAATTTATTAAAAAGATAAAAGTCATACATGAGAAAAATGCTGTTAAATCTTTAACAATTTATACAAGTTGCGAAGCACAAGGAGTCCAAGCCGAATATATAAGATTTGGTTTGAACTATACCGAATGGCTTGATAACTGTAATTTATTGTTAAGCGAAAGCCCTAATACTAGATTAATTGTAATGTCAACATACAATGCATTATCAGTTAATTCTTATACAGGGTTTTTGACAGACTTTTTGGAATTAAAGAAGAAGTATGTGACTAGCAAAAGATGGGTAGGTATTGATATTCCTTATTTGCGTAATCCGGAATGGATGACTGTTGGTATGCTTACAGAAGATTTCCTACCAATCACATTGTCAAGTTTAGAATATATGAAAGTAAACAAAGGATACTATACTGATTATGAAATTGATCGTATGCAACGAGTATATGAACTTTTCGAATCTTTACTTGCTAGTCCGATGAAAGGTTTAGAAATTTGGAGAAGAGACTTTTACAAGTTTGTAAACGAGCACGACAGACGCAGAGGAACCAATTTCTTACAAGCATTTCCCGAAATGGAAAAGTTCTATCAGCTATGTAAGTAGGTACTAACTTACCAATTTTACAGTTGACAGCTAAGTAGTTCGAAGCTATAATATATACATGTTAAACAAAGCAGGAGCAGAAATTGGCAAAGACAGCAACTAAAACTCGCGTTACCAAAAAGCAGGTAACTGCACATCGCACACGAGCTGTGAAAGATCACAGTCCAGTTTGGGACGATGTTGAGAAAATGACAGCTGAACAATTTCAGCGTCACTGGCACAATGCTATGAGCTATTACCGTTTGGAATTTAGCGGTAAAGATTTGAAGCCTGCGGTTATCAAATGGATGACTGATACTGGTTGTACCAAAGCTGACATTACAGCTTTTAAGAAAACCAAAGATAATCGTTGCAACACTACAATGGGTGCCATTGCAAGTTGTTTGTTACGTGGTATGCCATCTATTCGTGCAGACTTTAATCAAGGTCGAGACACAAGTGCATGGTTGCGTGAGCAGATTGTAGAAGTAATTGAAGCTGGCAAGAACGACAAAGACGAAGACGAAGTGATTACAGACAAGCCTGTAGTAGTTCAGCCTTCAATTCAAGAGCGTGTCAAAGAAGCCGCTTATCGAATGACTGAAGAATTGGAAGACGCTATTGAAGGCTTCCAAACAGATCCAGAAAACTTTGATCCAAAAGCGTTCAAAGTGCTTAACTTGCTCAAGGGCAAACAAGTCAAAGCCGCACATGCTAGACTTATTAAAACCCTCTACAGCAGGGATTTAGCTGAACTGGAGGAGTTGGCATCCGGCAAAGCAGACGAGCAGTTACGTGAGGGCTATGCCCATCGTAGTAAGAAGCAAATCAAGAATTTGATTGCTTTTTACCAAGAAATCATGAGTGCTTGCGATATGCTTGCTCAAGAAGCCAAAGTTAATCGTGCGCCACGTGCTCGTAAAACACAGCCAAAAGAGAAGGTTGTTGCCAAAATGAAGTACATGAAGAGCAATGAACCTTTGAAATTAGTTAGTATCAACCCGACAGACATTATTGGTGCTAAGGAACTTTGGATCTTTAACACTAAGACTCGTAAATTGGGCAAGTATGTAGCCTCCGAATTCAACGATTTGGGTGTTAAAGGAACTACAATTACAGGATTTGATGAATTCAAAAGCATCCAAAAGACTGTACGTAAACCCGAAGACAAGCTGAAAGAGTTCAAAGCCGCAGGCAAAGTACAACTACGCAAGTTTTTGGAAGATATTAATGCTACAGACACTAAAATGAATGGACGCATTAATGAGGATACAGTACTGTTAAAAGTACAATAATCCTTTTTCGAAACGTGGATAAATACTTAAAAGAGAGTGTTTATCCATGGCCTACGAAATTAATGATCATTTAGAAGTTACCGGTAATGTACAAGTCGAACAAAATTTGACAGTTGCAGGTACTATTACAACCAACACATTTAATGTTCAAAACCTAGTTACTCCTAACGGTTCTTTAGCTTCAGTGGGGCAATGGAATTATGGAACAGAAAACGAACTAAACGGCAAAGGGTTTAGTTGGGGTTATAGTGGCGGTCTTACTCAATTAATTTATCGTAGTGGCGGACGTTTATGGACTAATAGCAATATAGATTTGCAACAAGGATCTAGCTATAACATTGACAACATTCCTGTAATAACTGCCAGTGCATTAGGTAGTACTATTACCAGCAGTAACTTACAACAATTAGGTGTTTTAAAATCCTTACAGGTATCAGGATACACAAGTTTAGGCGGATTTGCTTTTATCGATAATAGTTCAGATCGCATTGGTCTTGGAACAGCAGAACCAACAGACTCTATCAGTATTTTAACAAATGGTGTTCAATTAGATATCGGTAGCAGAGAATTAGGCAAAGGTTCTATTGGTACTTTTACCAGTAGTGATTTCCAAATCCTTACAGATAATTTACCGCGTATTACAGTTAAATCAACTGGTGTAGTTAATATCGGCGATCCAGTAAACGGTGGCGGAGTATTGAACGTATACGGTACAGTATATGCACAAAGTATTCAAACTGACACACGTATTACTCGTAGCAGTCCTTTACAGTTTAATGCTAGCACAGATAATGCAATTTATGGTCTAGGTTTAACATGGACTGGTACTGGGCAAACACGTCAGCTAATCATGATGAGTAGTCCAGATCGTTTATGGACTAGTGAAAGTTTTGATATCGGACCAAGTCAAAGTTACTATATCAACGGTGTTGTTGCACTACAAGCAAATGGTTTAGGTTCTGGAATTGTTAATAGTAATTTACAAGGACTAGGCGTATTAAGAAGTCTTGAAGTTGCAGGAACAACTACATTAAACACAACAACTTCCAAACAATTAACTCTAGTCGATTCGCTTGGCGGATCACAATCTTTACAATTAACTAGCAGTGGAATTTTAGGCACAAATAATTTTTCATTCAAACTGGGCAGCCAAAAAATTATTAGTGTAGACACAGAACAACTTACTATTGGTGATCCTGTTCTTCAAAATAATGCTGTTCGTGTATTTGGTCCATTGAGTATCAATATCAATACTCCAGATCCTACACTACAGTTTAGTGTTAATGGAGATGTTAATATTGGAGGCAAACGTTTTACCAATGGTGGAATGGCTCCTACTACAGGAATATATCATCTTGGAGATATCTGTTGGAACATTGCTCCAGTACCAGGTGGACATATTGGCTGGGTGTGTATTGCAAGTGGTACACCAGGACAGTGGGCATCATTTGGACAGATAGGTTAATCAATACTATTGACCTTACACTATAAAAGTGTATAATTATATTATGCGGACTTAGGCATTCATCCCGCAATATAAACTCTGCATGTCATTGCTACTTTTAGGAGAAGACAATGGCAAAATTTTACTCAACAAAAACATACGGTAACGACCGTGGCTTATCATGCTGTTTTAGACAATGGCGTGCCACACATAGTCACTGCTCATTATTGCATGGATACTCAATTGGTATCAAATTAATCTTTGAATGTGATACATTGGACGAAAAGAACTGGGGTATGGACTTTGGCGGACTCAAGGAATTTAAGGCGTGGGCAGACTATATGTTTGATCATACCACTGTAATTGCCGAAGATGATCCATTGCTAGATAGATTCAAACTAATGGCAGGTTGGAGTTCCAATCCAGAACATGATAACAATCCAGAACGTGTACAAGTAGAGCCCTATCGTAGATCGGGTGTATGCGATTTACGCATTGTACCCGGTGTGGGTTGCGAACTATTTGCTAAAATGTGCTATGACAAAATGGCAGATTTATTGGTAAATGGCAACCATCGTTATCCATTAAACCCTAGTGTTCGAATTAAGAGTGTAGAAGTGTTTGAACATGCTGGTAATTCGGCTACATACGAAGGCTAATCAAAGAGTTTGACTCTATAAGGACATAGTGTTATAATACACTATGTCCATTTTTATTGATTACACATTATGAAACGTATCGGCTTTGCCTGCAAATGGATCGACCATCCAGAACAAACTGAAGGTATCAAAGCTAACGATGATGCCAAACAGTACAATACTGGCGGTACTACAGTTACTTGGTTAAATAAACAGACAACAGAAGTAGCAGAACAAAAGCTATGGGACCTAATGGTTCAGAATATCGAATCTACCCGAAAACTTGTAACTAGAGTAGGAACTTTGAATGAACATTTACGTATGGTCCGTATTAGTAGTGATATTTTACCTGTATATACTCAAGCTGACTGGAGTTATTTTTGGCGTCGTGCTGACGTCGTGGACTACTGCGAGCGGCACTTTAGAGAAGTTGGTGATGTTGCTCGTGAGCACAATGTTAGGTTGTCTTTTCATCCTGGCCAGTTTACTGTCTTGGCAAGTGATAATCCAGGCATTGTTGGCCGCTCTATAGAGGAGTTTGAATATCATGCGGATATGGCACGATACATGGGCTACGGTAAAACCTTCCAGGATCTTAAAATCAATGTACACATCTCGGGTAAACAAGGTCCCGAAGGTATTAGACGTGCCTACAAGCTACTCTCACCCGAAGCCCGCAATACCATTACTATTGAAAATGAAGAAAACTCATGGGGGTTAAATGATTGTCTTACTATTAGCGATATCGTTCCTATTGTGCTCGATATTCACCATCACTGGATTCGCGAAGGGGAGTATATCTCTTCGACAGACGATCGCGTTAAGCGTGTTGTGGATAGTTGGCGTGGTGTGCGGCCTACTTGTCATTATTCAGTCAGTCGAGAAGATTATCTTGTGGACCATGACCAATCTACCGCACCTGTTCATGCCCAACTCCTTCTAGACGGATACAAAAAACAAAAGCTCAGAGCTCATTCAGACTTCTACTGGAACACAGCAACGAATGAATGGGCTTTGAGCTTTTTGAATTCGCACGATATTATGTGCGAGTCTAAAGGCAAGAATTTAGCTAGTCGTGCTCTATACGAGCAAGCTAAAAGTCTTACTCTGCTTTAGGCTTACGAGGAGCACGTGGCTTCTTAACTTTAGTTTCTGGCAAGTAATCGGAACGCTCTTCGATTAATTGTTTGGTTGTTTTAGTTTTTTTAGCCGCAGGCTTTTTCTTAGCGGGTGTTGGTGCTGGAATAGACTCTAGCATTGCACGAGTAATATCGTCAGCTACCGGTTTAGTTGGTGTTTCTAATTTATAAGGTACTTCAGTTTCTACTTTTTTTGGTTTTAAAGCAAAAATCTTTTTGATAAATTCTCTCATAATAATCTCCTGTTGATTATTTATTTACTATATAACAATATGCAAAAACTTCCCCTTGTTACTGTGACTTGTGCTAGAGACTTAGCATTGCTCGAATTACAAGCACAAAGTATCTACAAGCATTTAACACCAGGACATGATGTTTATATAGTAGTAAACGAAGCAGATCCTAGTGAATGGCAATCGATATTTGACGAAAAGATTAAACACTACTATACTCATCAATACCTACATACTTACTATAGGCATGAATTCGATGCACCGTGGGCCAGTTGGCGCCCAGGAATGACTAATCAATGGTCAAGCGGTTGGGAAACACAACAAATTCTAAAATTAGCTATCGCAAAACAAATAGCTAACCCAGGATATTTTGTCTTAGATACGCAAAATTTTTTAATCCATCCGTGGTCTTGCTCCATAGAAAATGAAAAACTTCCTTATAGAAGTGGCAAATTTGTCATGCCTATCGAAACCTGGGATGCTTACGCAACAGCATTAGATACCGATATCGGATATCCAACCGACGATACGCTGTCTATATGTACTCCAATTTTTTTAAACACACATTTGGTATTGTCTTTAATAGAATATTTTAAAGGTCTTGCAGAATTTTCAAAATGGTTTAAATCTACCCGTAATAAAAGCGAATTTATTCTATATCTATTGTGGGCAGAAAAAAATGGCGGACTAGATAAATTTCATTATAAAGTCAATGACTGGGGTAATCCTATGCTCAGGGATGGTCCAAACTTTGACGCAGATTTTGAATATTTCGTTGGGTTTATTGGACAGCATAAACCGCACGTATGGGTTAGTGCTAATCACAGGAGCTGGGGAGATATGAATGATTTTCAATATCATGCAGTATGTTCTAAACTTAAAGAATACGGATTAGAGCCTAACTTTGCAGAATACAGAAAAGATTACTTAACAAAATACAGATAAATATACCATGTACAATTTTATCAAGCATATTACTTTAAATGAAGGTCATACTCCTAAAACTCTAGTTCAAACTAAGTTACCCTATGCCAAGGATGATTTAGAGCCCAGTATAAGCGAAGATACTATTAACTATCATTATGGAAAATTGTACAAAGCCTATGTTACACGATTTAACGATGGTGAAGGCGATCCAGATTTTAATGAAGCAGGTGCTTTTTTACACGATATATACTTTACACAATTTCAAAGACCTACCCGATCCAACAACCCCGATGGATCTGCGGGTGAGTTTATTACCAAACATTTCAAAACATTTGATAAATTTACCGATGCTTTTGAAAAAGAAGCTATGAAAATACAAGGTAGTGGATGGGTATATCTAGCCCGTGATGGCAAGATTAAAACAATTAAAAATCACGAAATTAAGATGGACATTATACTGTTGGTTGATTGGTGGGAACACTCATTTCAATTTGATTACGGAAGTGACAAAAAATCATATCTCAATAACCAGTGGAAAATTATGAACTGGAATATTATCTCAAGTAGGATTGGTTTGGCCTAGGGTAGAATAAATATACGATATGAAAACTATTAGAGATTACGTTAGATTAATTGAAAATATAGAAGCAGAAGGTTTCACTCAAGCCCATGCGGACGCAAACCGCCTTAAGCTTCAACAAGAAAAAGAAAGACAAGAACAGCACAGACAAGAAAAAACTCTAGCTAGATTTTCTTTACCTTTTAGGCCTGCTAATGCGTTTGTAGTAGACGGACAAGGAAACAAAGTAGTACAATGTATCAATTCTGAAGATGCTGTTGAAGTATGTTTAGCATTAAACACAAAATTTGCTCACGGTTTTAAACGTTAGCTCTAGAGTTGGTCTAGAAAATAAATAATATTACTATGAAAATCTGGGAACTGTTAGACGAGGGTGTAAACGATCAATTCTTATATCACGGAGTGCCAGACGGTCCTACTATGATGAAGATATTAAAAAGTGGTGCTTTAAAACCTCAAGAGCCCTTTGACTTTGATCAAGACATGGATCAAGAAAATGGTGAAGAATCTATTCCACGCATAAGTCTAACTCGTAATCAATACTTGCATTTTCCCTACGGGCATGGTGTGGCTCAATTTGTTATAGATAAAAATGCTTTACGTAAGCACGGCTACAAAGTAGTACCTAAGGTAGGTGCTATGATGCATTACAAATACGAAACTGAAGAACAGGTATATAAACCTATACCTATTCAGGCTCCATTTATAGTTGAAATACAATACGATCCTGACTTAAAAATCCCCAGAGGTTTTTTTGATCACGCTAAAACAATGGGTGTTAAAATTTCTCCGTGGCGCAAGGAAGGGCAAAATCCCCTAGCTAAACCGCCTGCTGATACTGGACCCCAACCGCAGAACGATTATACAGATCCGTCAAAATTAAAAATACACAATAATGGATATACCAGTGGTAATCCTCCAAAGAAAACCGAACCCACTGAGTGGTATGTAGGTTATAATCGACCAGGTGGATTTATTGATATGATAGGCCAGCGAAGTAAAGATAAATCATATATACAAAAACTTTACCCGCAACTCAAAGATAGAGTTGCTAAGAAATTAGATTTTTCTGGATTACTCCCAGCTGATCAATATAGAAAAGAATGGAAACGTGGATACAGTCAAGTACATCCAGGCGACAAGGATTGGCAAAGCTAAAATTGGCCTAGCGTCTTAAGGCTACTTACTGGCATGTCCCATACTTTGCGAGCTTCAACACCCTTTGATTGAGCAAATTTCTTAGCGTCGCAACAGCCACATACATGATAATAATTGTTGTTTAATCGCTTAGGATCCATGCTTCCTTTGTCTCGATTAAACACTTCGTGACAAGCATCGCACCTAAACACTACTACACGTTTTTTGCGGTTATAAGTATGCACAGTACCTCTTTTACCGGTACGTACATAGAAGTTTTCACGAAATTCAGTTCCGATATACATACTCTTATTTACATTAAGGTTATAAAAAGCCTTTGATAAATATCATATCGAGGGCTATTATGATCACAATTACCGAATCTGCAAAAGCAAAAATCAAAGATTTACTACTTGAAGAAAACAATCCTGACATTGCATTACGTACATTTGTGCAGGGAGGGGGCTGTAGCGGATTTAGCTATGGTTTTACATTTGATGAAGAAAAGAACGAAGACGATTTTGAAATACCAGTAGACGAGTTTAAAGTTCTGGTAGATAGCATGAGCATGACATATCTACAAGGTGCCGAGATAGATTATAAAGAAGATCTAATGGGTAGTAGTTTTAGCATAAAGAATCCAAACGCAACAACCACATGCGGCTGCGGTAGCAGTTTCGGAGTTTAATAATGACACAACAAGTAATTAATACAGGTATCCAGGGCAACGATGGTACCGGCGACAGTATTCGCGAATCGTTTATAAAAGTTAATCAAAACTTTACAGAAATTTATGCGGTGTTTGGCAAAGGCGGACAGCTACAGTTAAGCAGTCTAAGCGATGGTACAACATACGCTTCTAATCAGTTAATCACTGCAAATGCCGGCGGTACTGGATTAGCCGCCAGAACGTTAACTAGTGCTGATAATTCTGTTAAAATTACATTCAGCAATACTGGTATTAATTTAGCAACAACAGCTCTTACACTAAATGCAGATAAAAGTCCAACATTAGGACAAAACATGGATGCCGCATTTAATGTTGTTGGCAACCTTATTGATCCTGGCACTAATGCTGTTAATTCTTTTAATGCTACATATAGCAACGATCAAACAAGAATTGGTTCATTACCTGTTACAGTCAATTATGCATACAACAATTTTGTTCAAGCAACACCTAGTAACATAACCAACACTGGTCAGACCTATACAACTCCTGTAGTAGGAACATATTCAGTTAGTGCCGCATTAAAGACTCGTAGTCAACCTGCATTACCGCAGACAACTGATTCAGATTATAACGCTTCTTATACAAGTAACTACTTGCCTACTGAAGTAATGCAACGTAAAGATGTCACTTATCGTGGCGGTGACACTATGACTGGTCCTTTAACATTAAGCGATCATCCTGTACCGTTGTCAGGAGTTGGAACTCCTAGTACTAGTAGCGACCTCCAAGCGGCAACAAAATATTATGTAGACAATAGCACATACTATAGTAACGTAAATTTATATGTTAATACTAGCGGAGATGATTCTCAAGCACACGTGCCAGCCGGACGTAACGGTCGTGCTCCACAATATGCTTATAAAACTATCAGTGCCGCCTGTTTACAAGCACAGAATTTAATAACATTATCACAATTAGAACCAGGTCCTTATCGTCAAACAATTACATATACACTGAACCAAGTTCAATCTTCTTCAACCACTACAAGTGCAAATATTACTAGTGGTAATAGCAGTAATAGTGTATACACAAATGCCTATGCATTGTTGTCAGGAAATGCCTATAATAGAACATTTATTCAACAAGAGACTGTTGCCTATATCAACAGCAAATATGCAACACCATTTGTATCAACTGGTTTTTATAACATACTTAAAAATTTAGTAGATGCAGTTGCCACTGACTTAATATTAAATTCGACATTTAATACCACTACACAAATTAGTAATTTGTTTAATCCTACAAGTTTGAATCAAAATATACTTCAAACTCAATTGGCACAGATTACAGATGCTATTACCAATATGGTACCTGCACAAATTACTGCATTTTCTTATAATACATCTTTGGTACAAAGTTATATCAACCAAGTTGTTACTGCATTAGAATACGACATTGTAATGGGTAGCAATTTCCAAAGTACTATTGTTGGTTTAAATTTTGCACACTATGGTACAGGATTAAGTAATCCAGAAATTTTGTATGCTCTTACTCAGTTACAAAGTAGAATTTTAACAAGTACTGTACAGGCAAATGGATCTAATGTTGTATTCCAATCGGCGTTTCCTAATGCTACAAATAGTGTTACCAATAATATTGCTTTAATTAAAAATCTGGTAAGTGGTGCTACTGCTAGTACTCCTTCGATTCCAAGTATCTCAACTACTAGTGCCGAACAAGCCGATATCAAATCTTTATTACTAAGTAACATTTCATTTATACAAGCTGAAATTATTGCTTACCTAACTGCTAACTATCCAAGTTTATCTTACAGTCAAACAACATGCAAACGAGATGTTCAATATATTGTATGGTGTTTAGCCTATGACTTAATGTATGGTGGAAATAGTCAAAGTTTATACGCTGGTTTACAATACTGGGGTGGAAAATATGCAACTACATTCCAAGAGCAAAGTTCAGAATTAACAGCTACAATTAATGCTATCAATTATTTAAAAACATTGGTAAGCAACATTGCTGTTAACAATGCTATGGGAACTGTTGCCAACACAACATTGTATCAAACAACCATTCCACAATACATTAACAGAACTTTATCAGTAGCTGGCGAATCTATTACAGATTCTTATGTTACTAGCCTCACTACTAATCTTGCCGCAATACAAACTATGATTAGTTTTGCAAGCGAAAGTCTTGCTCTTGCTTATTACAATGCACAAGTAACAAATCCAAGTACAGGATTCCTAGCATCAAACGGTGAATATTATAATGCCTTTAATGGTATTATTACACAAAATAATAGTGTAGCGTTTAGTAGTTATACCACTAATACAGATTTAACTAAATCACATTTTAATGTAATCAACGACCTTAACGTAACAAATCCGCAAGGAACAGGTGCTATTGATAAATTATTTACTTTAGCTAAAACGTTACTTACATACGGTATAAACAATACAACACTAACTGGTGCAAGTTCTCGTCCTACTCCATTCATATCAGCTACTCCACTAGGAGCTGTCAGTGGTTACCCTGCTTCTGCGGCTGCCATTATGGCCAACGTAGCATTTGTGGCAGAAGATTTATATCACTATTATGTTTATGTAAACAGTGGACTGCAACCTACCATTGGTGCAGTACAATTCCAAAATGCCATTATGTATTTGGTGGAAGCTGTTGCGTATGATATTAACTACACTGATGCAAGTGTTATTTCGACCAAAGCAACTACAGATGCTGCCAATCAAATTTTAACATATACATCTAGTCTAAGTGAAAATACAAAAGTTGTTAACGCTCTTAAGAATCGTTTAGATACTATTATCAAAGCAGTTGCTACAAATACTAATGTGTCATCTACATCTGGTTTGATTTCAGGTGTTACTTATACAAATACACAAAATACTTCATTCCCAGGCAGTGGTTCTTCTGCTGGACAGATTGACAATTTATTAACTATTGCTGAAAACATTATTGGCGGTAATGGTGTAACAACTGGAACAAAACCTGATGTCACTGCATACGCAAATGCAGAATTTAATACAGCATACAGTATCATAACAGCTCAAGATTCAGTTATTGCCAACGCTGTTATATCATCGTTATCGGCAAAATATACAGGAAACTTTAGCTACAATCAATCAACTTGTGCTAGAGATGTGGGTTATCTGGTCGATGCGTTATGCATTGACGCATTAACTAGTGATTCTGCAAATAGTATTTCTGCCAATTATCAAAGTATTAATGCTGGTAGATCATATTTTAAAAATGCTTCTGCTCAGAACGTTGCTATTGGAACTCAGTTTGTTGAAACTTTAGACGGACTAGATTTTGCCGCTAGTCTTATTCAACAATGTTTATACCAAGTTACTGCGTTACGTTATCAAAGTAATTCAGTACAAGCAACATACGACAGTTCAAAGATCAATGCTAGCGGTGCATGGACCAATAGTATTTCTGCTAACTATCAAACCTTTAGAGGAATTATTGTTAATGGTTACGCCAGCGTAGCAAGTACAGCAATTAGTTTTGGTGACGGTTTGTGGCAAATTAATTTCAGCAACGGCGGCCGTGGGTATGTTGACCAAGGAACACCGGGCGATATTCATATTCTACCTGGTAAGATTTTGATTGGTAATACCAGTGGAGCACAAGGTGTTATTGTTACATACACACCTGGTACTATTAATTCTTACGATACTATCTATGTTAAACTAACACAACCTGGTTTCTTTGTAACAGGCGAAACATTAGACTTTGGTGAAACAGTTCCTAATTTAAATATTTGTATTAATATCGAAAGTGGTATTTACTACGAAGATCTTCCAATCAAGATTCCTACCAACACCACACTACGTGGCGATGACTTTAGACGTACTATTGTACGACCATTAAATCGTATCAGTCAAAGTCCTTGGAGACAAACATTCTTCTGGAGAGACGCCGTAGTAGATAATTTGTTAGTAGGACAAATTAATTTCCCAAGTTTGAATCGTGGAGGAATTGATTATGCATCTAATGATTCAATTACTCTAAGTGCAACAGTTGGTAATATTACAGCTACCTTAAGTACAACAACTGCATTGACTAGTTGGATTGGTTTGATATTGATGGTTGCATCTACGGATCCAAGTGGTACAGCGGCCAAGGCTGTTGTTACCAATGTAAGCGGTAATATTTTAAATTGTACAGTATTACAAGGATATCCGTTCAGTAACTCTAACGTTAATCCTAACGTTATTGCTGGTGGTAGTTGGCATTTATTCTCTGGAATTCCTCTAGGACGTCATTACTTAACTGACCCAAGTAATTTTTATTCAACTCCTCTGAATAATACTCAGATGGACATGTTCTTAGTCAACGATGCGACTCGTATTCGTTTGATAACAGGTCAAGGGCATGGCGGATTTATGATGGTACTTGACCCAGAAGGACAAATCAAAACTAAATCTCCCTATGGACAAGAATCGGCCAGCTTTAGTCGCAGTATTAATCAACCTCGCTTTGCCGGTGGTCAGTTAATTGACGGATTTTCTGGACGTATAAACAGCAATATTATTTCAGTAGCCGCTAGTTCATCTGGTGTTAACGGTACCAGTCTTACTGTTCAAGGATTGGCCAATTCTGGTTTAGATGTACGTGCTCCGCAAGTTCCTTGCAGTTTCTATGTATTAGGACAACGATATCAAGTTGACAACATATTAACTTATAATCCAAATGTCATTGTTGCAACAACGACATATTCAAGTGCAGGATCAACCGGAGCATCTGGTACAAACACATTTGTTGTTGCCAGTGCAACCGGAATTGTTGCCGGTCAACTTGTATCTGGTACAGGTGTACCGGCTTATACATACGTAAGTCCAAGTTGGAATGGAACAACTACAATAACGTTGACATCCAATTTAATTGCACAAGCCGCAGGTACATATACATTTGGTGTTGCTCAAGCAGTTGTAACATTAGATAATTCCACACCATTCTATCCATTAACAGCATTTGGTGGAAGTTTTACAACATTCCAAACATTGTTGACCAACATACTTAACGCACTTGCATATGACGTAGTGTTTGCTACTAACTATCAAAGTGTTAAGATGGCATTGACATTGTTAACACCGCAATATTCTTATATTGGTCTTCAGTTAGCATTAGTATTACAAGCTATCAACTACAGTAATACACAGATTGCAGGACTAACCGGATCGAATGCAGTAAGTAGTACTGGCCTTACATCTGTAGCTAATAATGTTAAAACTATTACTAGTGTTCTTAACAACGGAGTCAGTGCATTGCCAAGTATTGTATGGACAGCGCCTGCAACTACTTCATATGACACCGCATATCAAGTTAATGCAAAAACTATTCTGCAAGCGAACAAATCATTCTTACAACAAGAAATCACTGCTTGGATCAATGCCAACTATAACATAAGCACCAATAATAACTATAGTGCTGTTAAAGTTCAGCGTGATATAGGATACATTATAGATGCATTGACATACGATATTCTATATGCCAACCAAGCTGGCAATAGTAATAGTATGACCGTTGACGTAGCTCTTAATTTCAGTAACAGTGGCATTACTACTTTGACTGGAGTACAAAGTATCTATGTTGCATCATTTGCTAGATTAAGTACAGTAATTCAAACGATGTTGACTAGTGCAACCCCAGTTACTCCAAGTCCTGGCAATAATGTTACACAGAATGTAAGTAATCCTCTTGCTAGTTCTGCAGAATCTACTAGAGCTTCGACATTAATCACACAATTAAGTAGTATCGTAAGTAGTGGTGTTCAAGGAAGTGTAGTTAGAAATTCACCAACATATACTGGTCAAACAAGTACACAAACTACTGACTATACCAATATTACTGGAAATATTAACGCAGGGGTTAATATTTTATCTTCTGCTTCAACTTATGTTTCAAATGGTGGAAACTTATCTATCTACTTTGAAACCGCTGGTAACCGTAGTATGTTGGCCAATGACTACACACAGGTTAATGATTTAGGTTATGGTATTTTGGCTACTAACAACGGTTTGACCGAACAAGTTTCAACATTTACATACTATTGCCATACAGCATATTGGTCATTAAATGGTTCACAAATCCGAAGTGTTGCAGGATCAAATGCTCAAGGTGACTTTGGTTTACGTGCAACTGGTTACGATCTTACTTCATTACCAAATATTGTAACACTAGCTAGTGACATGATACAAACAGCACGTATCTACAAGCAAGGTGTAACAAGTTCTTTTATGGTGCCAACCAGCACACAACCAGCATTGTATATTTGGATTGTTGGATATAAGTATATTCCGTTTAACAATTCAGAAGTTGAAATCGACCACACATTGCAAGGCGGCGGACTTACACGTTATTCAATATCGTCTGTACAACATTCGGGTATTGAAATTTTAAATAACGGTACTGTACAAGACGTATTACAACTAACATTTAGCAGTGCAGGTAGTGGAAACTCTTCCGGTCTTCAATATGCAGTTTATGATGGACAACAAGTTATAATCCGTGTATTGCAAAATCAAAAAGTATTAAATGTTGCTACAGTACATCCAACTCGTCCAAGTACTAGTTTACAATACTCTAATAACTTAGCGGCTATCTATCGTATTATTACTTACAATTTAACAGAGTCTACTGGTGAAACTTTAGTTGCATTAAGCAATCCATTTACTGCTGTAGTAACATCCGGAAATACAACTAGCTCAGTTATTCAAGTAACTAATTTGAATGGAGGTAATTTTGGATCTGCCGTTGGCCAACTAGTAACAGGTACTGGACTAAACGGAACTTATAACGTCTACGCTCAAACTACTGTTAATGCTGGACAGACTATTTCAGGAACTATTAGTTTATCAACAACTAATACAAATACATTTACCTTAGGCACGCCAACTAGTTTAGCTGTTAGTCAAGCTATTACTATTACTGGTGCGTTCGGTGGCGGAGGCGGTGGCTTAACTGGATATGTATCCGGTAACACATACTATATTACCAGTACTGCTACTGCTGGAGGTGTTACAACATTTACGTTGTCTGCTAGTGTAAACGGAACTGCTGTAGTAGCTAGTGCAAGTAGCGGAAATATTACAGGATTAACTCTGGTAGTATTGCCAACTTATGCTGTTACATTGACTAGCCCTCCTGGAAGTAATCCAATTGGTCAAACATTTACATTCCAAACACAAAGTCAAACAACTTCTATTATTCAAACAGATAGTTCGTTTAACTATTTCCAATTATCTAGCGATCCTGCAAACGTTTCTAGTGCGGACCCTACTGTTTATAGTTCAGGTTATGTTCAAGGAACATGTGTAAGTTATACTGTAAGTGCTGGCCCAACTTATACATTAGTTGTTTCTGGTTTATCAACTGCTCCAGTAGTTGGACAAGCCATCGGCGGTCTAGGATTAGCAGGACAATTTGTAAAAACTGTAAGTGGACCAAGTGGTGGTAACTATACAGTTACAATGAGTAGTGCGGCCAACGTTACTACTCCTCCTGTAGCCGGTGTTCCTATTTGGTTTACTAACAGTACTCAGGGTGCAAATATTGGCGATAACAAAATTGCCGTAACAGCAATTACTAATAATTCTACTATTAGTCAACTTAATAGTGGAGTATACATTACATCATGGGGCGGACGTACACATCGTATTACCAGTTATGTATCTCCAACTATAACTGCAAGCGGTAGTTATGTAAGTGGTGGAACTTCAGGTAGTGCTACTCCAACAACATTAGTACTGTCTGGAGTCGGTGGAACTATTATACAAGGTATGGTGGTTTATAATACTAACGGTTTCACTGCTGGTCAAACTGTTACAGGAACTCCTACATATAATTCTTCAACAGGATATTGGAGTGTTCCAATTAGTGCGTATGCTAACGTAGCAGGAACACAAAGTGGTACAATTTATTTTAGTCAAGTAACTAATTCGTCAGGCAGTCCAATCGCGGCAAATGCTTACGTAGTCATTGATCCTAATGCTATACTTAATAGTGCGGCTAATGGTTATACTCCAGCGGCTATGTCATTCGCAGGTGCTCAACAAAACGTAAACGGAACTAGCTATGAGTTAGTAACATTTAATGTTCCTAATACTCAAACTTATGCTAACCCGACACCTGTATTACCTCCTGTAGACAGTTGGTTAACAATTACCGGAAGTCCTGCTACTCCATTCAATAACGTTAATACATATGGTGCTAGTGTTCCTGTGCAAGTTACTGGTGCAAGTAATGTTACAACCTTACAGGTACCAAGTACAACAGGTTTAAGTGTTGGTATGGTGGTAACTAGTGGAGGAATATTTACTCCTACCGCAGTATCAGGCAACGGTACTACTGTTACTATAACATTTAGTAATTCAAATGCTTCACAAATTCCATTCCCAACTGGCAGTACTATTGTTGTGTCTGGATTAAGTGTCGCAGGTTATAACGGAACATATACTGTTACAACAGGCACTAATAATACAGTAGCATATACTAATTCAACAAGTACAAGTATTAGTTCATTTACTAACGCCACTGTTACAAATAATTCTATTGTTCCTCCTAACTGTATTGTACAGTCAGTCAGTCTTGACACTTATACGTTTACAGTAAGTCCAAGTGTTTGGATTCCACCAGGAGCAAATATTACTGCACAATTCCCAGGAAGTGTTGCAAGTATTACATTTAGCGATCCATATTCAACTGGCACATATTCAACTGCTCCGACTATCACTGTAGCCGCTCCAGTCGGAGGCGGTATTCAAGCAACAGCTCTTGCTACAGTTGCTGGCGGATACATTACAGGTGTTACTGTAGTAAACGGTGGATCTGGTTATACTAGTATTCCAGCAGTTACAGCAAGTTATGGTACTGCAACATATACTGCTGTGTTATCAACTACTACTACATTCAGTGCAGTTATAACAGCAGAAACAGGCAACGCTATTAGTACTACTACACAAGTTACTGTAGCATATCCTGCTACATTATCTAATACTGTAACTGGGACCATTACTACATTGTCTGCTTACAATGCAGGTACCGGAACTGTAATTTCAATTAGTACAACTACAGGATTAAGTGTAGGAAATCAAATTATTTTCACTACTCAGGTTAATAGTTCGGCATTAGGTAATATTGTTTCAGGAACACCGTACTATATCTATAGCGTTGGTGGCGGAACTATTACTATCACTGCATCACAATGGGGAACAGCACCATTGTCAGTATGGAGTGGTGTAACATCGACTACTGGAAGTGGTCCGATGAACTTTAGTGCTACTGCATTTACATTTGGATCTCAATTAACTGTAACGGGTACTCCATCTGTTACTGCTCCAACAAGCGGTACACAAGGCACATATAGTATACAATTTGCTACAACAAGCGGAACTGGTGCAAGTGGTTCTTATTATCGTGTTTACGGAAATAGTAATCCACTATATAACGGAACATTTATAGCAACAGCTGGTAGTAGCGGTAGTGTAACATTAACATATCCTATGAATCCGGGCACATGGAGTAGTGCAACAACTACTTACATTGCTATTGAAACTACAACAAGTTCTAGTTCAACATTGGGTCTAGGTAAACCATTTAGTACTGTTGGCAACAACGGATTACGTGTTGGTTTAAGTGCCGGTTCTACTGGACAAATTATTGTTAACATTAGTACTTGCCGTGTGACAGGACACGATTTCTTAGGTATTGGTACAGGTGGGTATAACACAACTAACTATCCAAACACCATTTATGGTCCACCAGCATTGGCTGTAAACCCAGCTAACCAAGTATTAGAAGAAACTGTAGGTCGTGTATTCTATGTAACTACAGACGAGAACGGTATTTTCAAAGTTGGTAAATTCTTTAGCGTTGACCAAGGTACTGGTACTGTTACATTCTCAGCTAGTATTGCGTTAAGTAACTTGTCAGGCCTAGGATTTAAACAGGGTGTTGTTGTTACTCAATTCTCAACTGATGCAACAATGAACGACAACAGTTCTAGTGAAGTACCTGTACAAAGTGCTATTCGTAGCTATGTTGATTATCGTTTAGGTGTTACACAAAGTGGTGCACCTGTATCGGCTGCTAATTTAATTAAACCAGGTTACTTACCATTGAACGGTATATTATCGATGAGTGGTAGTTTAAACATGGGTAATAACAGTATTATCAATGTAAACACTCCAGTTAACACTACCGATGCAGTTAATAAGATTTATGTAGATGATATAAATTATTTGTCAACTCAACGAGATGTTAATATTATTAGTCCTTCAGCTGGAAACGTATTAGTTTACGATACTAGTTCAGGTAATGTTGTTGGTACAGCAATTAATACTAACTTAATTACTCTAGTTGCCAACGCAAACTCTAGTGTCTTTACATTAGAACAAGGCGATACTATTACGTTCAGCGGTACTCCAGTTGGAGGTCTAAGCAACCAAACTTATTATATCAATAGTACAAATGCGTTGACTAGCCAAACAGGTACTATCGGTACTGTATCTGGATCAGGTCCTTATACAGCTACTATTACTGGATTGTCCGGAGTATCTAATCTTAATATTAACAGCATAATTTCAGCAACTCCTGGTACTGGTACATTAGGAACTGGTACGGTAACTGTTACTGCGGTTAATAGTAATACTAGTATTACTGTTAGTTCTAGTGCTAGTATGACAGCTGGTACTATTACTAATATTGCTAACACTCAAATTACAGTAAGTGCTAGTATCGATGGCCCAACTATTGCTATTACTTCAGGCAATGGTAGTGTTACTGGATTCTATTGGTCAAGTAGTCGTTGGAGAAATATTCCAATTCCACAAGGTACTGGTAGTTCAGCAATTACTGGCGGTTCAACTACCAGTAATGTTGTAACATTAACTTACACATCTGCATCTATATTATTCCCAGTAGGGTCTACTATTATTGTAACAGGTTGTGTACCAGTTACCTACAACGGTATATTTACAGTTACAGCCGCTAGTCCTGGTTATGTTAGTTATGCTAACACCTATTCATCTGGATCCGTATCAACTTACGGTACCATAATTGGTAATAGTGTCAATTTAACTTATACAGGTGGTGCTGGTAATTCATTGAATACACAAATTAATACTGGCAGTATTGTTGATTCAATGGTAATTAGTACTGCTAATATTTTACAAAGCAAGTTGTTGTTAAATGTTCCAGGTGCTTCTTATACTACAATTACTGAAGGATCTGCGGCTACTGGAAGTCAAATTACTATTAGTAACGGTACAACATTAGCATCGGCTCCGTCAGGAACTCCACAACAGATACAGGCTGCTAACGGTTTGGCAAGTTTTAATAGTGCTATATTCACTCAAACAAATGGTTGGGTAAGTTTGCAGAATTATTCACAAACTGGTGGAGGAGCATATACAACTGGTATTCCTATTGCAACATTGCCATTCATATCAGCTGGTACTGTTTATGGTAATGCATCAGGTGTTGCCAATAACTTAGCCGCAACATATCCACAAGCTACATCATTCAACACAGTTGTTGCAAATGGTAACGGTATTACTAACGATAAATTTACTTCAACTACTACCGGTTCTAACGCATTAGGACCCTACACAGGAGTTATGGTTGTTAAATCTGTTGGTTCTACTACAAATAGTGCTGGAGCCACCGTTAGCGGATTGAATAATGCGTATACTGTTTTACCGATTACTAATCCATTAAACAGTCCGCATGCCACTGACAGTATTGTACAAACTGATACAAGCGGTAATATCGACGTTGTCGGCATTTCGTTAAATGGGTCAGCTGTATTTGCAACTAGTTCAAATACTATAAACTTTACAACTCCAGGTTCGAATCCTTGGTTGTTTATGGCGTCAACTGGATCAGCTACGCCAGCAGGAACTGTCACAATCGGTACTGGCGGATATGTAGATATGTCAGTCGCATCCGATGTACTTGTTACTACACTAGTTGCTGGCGGCGCAGGTTCAGGATCTGCGACTGGTAGCGTCAATAACGTTGGCAGTAGTTTAGGAAAAGCAACTCTTTGGGGACAATTTAGTCTAGCTGGTTCGTCAACAATGATTGCTACATACTCAGCTGACTTGGCCGAATATTACGAAGGTGACGCAGAATACGAAGTTGGTACAGTATTAGTATTTGGCGGGGACAAAGAAGTTACTGTTACAAGTACTATGAACGATACAAGACTAGCTGGTGTTGTAAGTCATACTGAAAAGGCAGCCTATGTTATGTACAGCGATTGTCCAGGATTAAAAAATCTTGTAGCACTAGCTGGTCGTGTTCCATGTAAAGTTGTTGGTCGTGTTAAGAAAGGCGATATGCTAACAACTAGTGCAACTCCTGGATATGCTGTTAAAGCATTGAATCCAACATTAGGTGCTATTATTGGTAAGGCACTAGAAGATAAAGATTACGGCGAAGCCGGTATCATCGAAGTTGCTGTAGGGAGAAATTAATGACACAACAAATAATCAATTTAGGAAATACAGCCAACGATGGTACTGGAGATCCTCTACGAACAGCATTTACAAAAATAAATGCAAACTTTACCGATCTCTATTCTAACATACATTCAACTCAAATAGTTACTACTAGTTCTTATACCGCAACTAGTTCTGATTATTACATTGGAGTTAATTATGCTGGGCCAGTAACTATTACTTTACCCAGCGTGAGCAATGGATTTCAATTGGTGATTAAAGACGAAAGCGGACGATCTTCAACTAATCCAATTACAATCGTAGGCACTATAGACAACAACACAAACATAATACTGGCAGCTAATAACGGAGCTTTGACTCTAATATACAGATCAGGATGGAGATTAATCTAAATGACATACATAATAAACAATGCATTAGCCAATGCACAAATTAACAGTCACAACAGACTACGTATTACCGATTATCAATCTATTTGGTTCAATACATTTCAGTTTAGTAAAGAAACAGACAACTGGGACGAAGCTACAGTTACTGGCGGCAGTGCTACATGGAACAGCGCCAACAGTGGAGTGGATATGGCCACAACTACAGCCAGTGGTGCTAGTATTATTAGACAAACACAAAGGGTTATCCCTTACATTCCGGGTCGCCCTGCACAGCTTAATCAGCAGATCAAGTTTTCAACCCCAATTGCCAACTTGACTCAGCGTGTTGGCTTGTTCGATGAAAATAACGGATTTTTCTTTGAACTAGTAGGCGCCAGCACATTCAATTTTGTAATTAGAACCAGCACCAGCGGCTCAATGCAAGAAACAAGGATAGCCAGATCCAGCTGGAACGGCGACAAGTTAGATGGCACAGGTGCCAGTGGTATCACTCTTGACTTAACTAAACAACAACTGATCAGTTTCGATTACGAATGGTATGGTGTCGGTGCTGTTACACTAGGGTTTATTGTCAACGGTTCTATCATAAACTGTCATACTTATTATACTGCCAACATACAAACTACTGTTTGGTGTAGCACTCCTTTCCTTCCTATTAGATTAGAACTATTCAATACAGGTACAACCGCAAGTTCAAGCACAATGCGTCAAGGATCAAACAGCGTTACTTGTGACGGACCATTTAGCCCTAACCTAGGTGCCAGCAACAGTTTCGCTACATCTACGCCTATTACATTATCGCTTGGTACATACCTACCTATTATCAGTGTTAGACTGCAAAGTACAGCACTCAACGGTGTTTTGAGACCTACCTATCTAACCACAGGTGCTACTACTGCCGCAGGTGCAGTCGTAGTGTGTGCATACAGAATTATTAAAAATGGTACGCTAACAGGTCCTTCTTGGAACAATAGTGTAAACACAGGTAGCTTTGCACAAACGGACAGTGCTTCTACGGCTATAAGTGGCGGAACAATTATCAAACAGGCAATCGCGCCAGGCACGGCTGAAGATATCAGTAATATTGCTTTCCAACTAGGTCGTCAAAGTCTAGGAACTGTTAGCGATACTTATACTATCGCTATCGCACAATTATCAACAGGTACACAATACGGTCAAGCCAGTATGCAGTGGATTGAAAGCAGATAATATACAGTAGTCTAATACGGTAAATATATAAAAGAGAGCGGCAAATATGACAACATTACAACTAATCAACACTGGAACCTATGCAAATGACGGTACAGGTGACGATTTATTAACCGCGTTTAACAAAGTTAATGCAAATTTTACACTATTACAAACAGATTCAGGTGTTGCTGGTGCGGCTAATCTTGGTACAGGTGTTGGCATCTGGGCTGACAAAAACTTACTAAATTTAGAATTTAAAAGTTTAACCAGTACCGGTGGTAGTGTTGGAATTACTAGTACTGCTACTACAGTTAATTTAGAATCAACTACTAAATTAGTAAATGATACTTCACCTATTGCAGGTGGTAATATTAATTTAAATAGTTATAATATCTCTAACGGTGATGCTCAAACTACAATCTACGGTTATGATCCTCGTGTAGATAGTGTATTACTTGAATTACTAATGGACACAAACAACTTAACCGTTGACATGGGTTCTTTTAGTGCTCCTACTGGATACGAAACTAACCCAGTAACACAACGTACAAGTGGTGGTAGCGGTGGTTACAAATGGGACTTTGGTGCTAATTTCACTTCAATAAACAATAAAATTAATTTTGGAAACTATACAGCAGGAGATCCTATTCAAGATGCCAAGGATCATCAAGTAACATTAACTGGAAATCTTAGCCTAGCTGGTAGTCATAATTTAACTTTAACTGTCACAGCTAATACACAACTAACTTTACCCACTAGTGGTACATTGGCATCAACTGCTAGTAACTTAGGGCAGTTTGCTACTACGACCAGTACTGGATTATTTAATGTAATGGCAGATCCAACTGGGTCAGGTGGTAGTCTTGTATTTGCATCTAGTCCTACAATTACTTCTCCAACTATTGCTGGACATGCAACTATCGAAGGAGTAACTTCAACAGGTGCAACAGGCACAGGTAATTTTGTATTTTCTTCAAGCCCAACATTATATAGTGCAAGTTTAACAGGTACTCCAGTTATAGGAGGTACAAGCGTTACAGGTTCGACTGGTACAGGTAATATTGTATTTGCAACTAGTCCAAGTTTTACGACTCCAAATATCGATGGTGCTACTGCTACTAGTATTACTGCGGCTAATAGTACTTTTAATTTTGTTACTACAGCAACTACTATTAATATTGGTGCAAGTACAGGCACTACTACAGTTAATAATAATTTGACCGTTACAGGAAACTTAACTGTTAACGGAACTACAACAAGTGTCAATACTGAAACAGGTACTGCTATATCGGCGTCAGCTGGATTTGTATCAACTGGAACTTTTACTAGTTCATATACTGGTGGTATCATTGTTGATTATGTTTCAGGTTCAAGCCTGGGCCGTATAAGTGTTGGCAGCGGCGCTGGCATAACATTCTATAATAATGCTAACAATACCAGGGTAGCTCTATTGGCCATAGACCAATATGGTAACACGACTCCATCTGGTGCTATATTGTTCAGTTCAGCTACTATAGTGGCGGCTGGATCTAATCAAGGTACTGCTACAGCAATTACGGCAGATAACACTTATATATCAAGTGGGACAGGCGGAGTAGTTTTACCTACTGCCATAGTTGGTAGAGAAATTTCAATTACAAATAACACAGCTAGTGCTATCAATGTTTATCCAGGAAGTGGAGCAAGTATTGAAAATAGTTCAGTTAACATACCTACATCATTACCTGCATACGCTACACTAGGCCTTGCCGCAAAAAGTACTACTAATTGGTGGGCAATACAACCAGTTTATAATAGCGGAACAAATATAAGTGTTACGCAAAGTGCTAACGGTTCTGTAACTTGGAATACTGTTGCAAGTCCAACATTTACTAATATTACACAAACTGGTTTAGAAATTACTCCAGCAAATTACATCACAGTTAATTCTAGTACAACTTACGCATTGAGCACCACAGTTACTGATAATATTTTAATAATTGGTGCATCTGGATTAACTGCAACTGTAACTTTCCCAAGTTCAGGTTTAATCGATGGACAACGTTTGCGTATAGCAGTGCAAGGAACTTATAGTGTAACACTAGCAGTTACCGCAGGACCTACATTAATTGGATCGGCGGCTGGTACTGTTAACCAATCTACATCAATTATCTACATTTATAGAGCAAGCAATACCTCATGGTACAGAATACAATAACTGGAGTAATTGATGTTAAACATCTGGACTAAACCTTCAGGATATACTTTTACAAATAGTGGTCAACCATTTCAAGAACAAGTTTCTTTAAATGTAGCATTGCCCGTTAGCTCAACCACAGGTATAACATTTACCATAATTTCGGGAAGTTTACCAGGCGGTGTTTCTATTATCGGTAGTTCATTAGTAGGAAATCCTTACATTGTTAATTCTGCAACAACATATACTTTTTGTATAAGAGCTAGTAGCAGTAACGGTATTGCAGATAGAACTTTTAACATGATAGTTAACGGTGCTAATCCTCCTGAATTTGTAACACCTGCTGGAGAATTACCAGTAGGTCCTAGACAACAATTATATGCATTAGACGGCACGTATGTAAATTATCAGATAGAAGCATTTGATCTTAATACATCAATTGGTGGTAGTTTAAAATATTTTATAGCAACAGGAGATGGATCACTTCCACCGGGGCTTACTCTTAGCAACGATGGTGTAATAAGTGGATATATTAAACCTCAAGAAATATTAACACCTGCCGCTGGTACTGGCGAGTTTGATCAAGCAGATTTTGATATCGGTGCTTATGATTTTGCATTAATACCCACTGACGGTTTTGACAGTTATCAATTTGACGATGTATTTTTTGATTATAATTTACCAAGCGTATTACCTAAAAGTTTAAATGCCAATTATCAATTTAGAGTCACAGCTACCGATGGTATCAACTATGCTCAAAGAATTTTTAATATTTTTGTCGTGGGCGATGATCAATTTCGTGCAGACAGTACAAGTACTAATAGGTTTTCAGACGGATTCACCGCAGACTCGACTTTTTTAAGAACACCTGTTTGGTTAAGTAATACTAGTTTAGGTATTTTTAGAGCTAATAATTATCTCACAGTTCCTGTATTATTATATGATAACACTGATATTATATTTCGATTAGAAACAACTAATTGCGAAGTATACGCAGTAAGTAAACAAATTCTAATCAGTGATAACGCCTTAAATAGTTATTTTGTCACTGTGACAAATTTATCAAGTGTTCCTGTAATTGGACAATATTTTACATTAGACAACTATCTCAATGGTGCTACTAGTCAAACTTATCAAATTTCTGCCGTCAATCAAGTAACTGCTCCTATTACTGGAACATTGACTAATGGTAGCAAAATAATAACTGGCATCAACTATGCGTTTATTAATGAATTGACTATTGGTGCAACTATTGACGGCGGCGGTATTCCTGTTAATAGTACCATTGTTCAAATTGCTGTAAACAGTAATGTTAGTCCAAATACTATTACAGTTACAATGAATAATAATGCAACTGTTTCTACCACTGCCAGTATTAATGTCGGCATTGCAGGTTATTATCGTTTAACAATAACAACTCCATTGGCTATAGCCATACCAAATTTTACAGCATTTTATATTGGATCACTAAGTCAATTACCTAAGGGTACACAATTTGATGTTGAAACAGGAGAGATATACGGTCGCGTTCCATATCAACCTGCTATCACCGAAACTTATGCTTTTACTATAACAGCTACTAGATTTAGTGCCAATATAGTTGATCAAGTTATTAACCACAAAACTTTTAATATTACAATTTTAGGTAGTATTAATCGTCAAATAACCTGGACTAGTCCAAGTAATTTAGGAACTATACCTGCAAACTATGTATCTACATTGCGTGTAAGTGCAACAACCAATATTCCTAACGATACATTATTATACACACTGACTGGCGGAAGTTTACCTCCAGGACTAACTTTGACACTAGATGGTGAAATTGTAGGAATTCCTAATCAATATTATAATTCTACTACAGGCCAATTAGGTTTAACTACGTTCGACGGCGGATTGACTACATTTGATTTCAAAGAAACAACAAGCGATTTAACATATAATTTTACAGTGACCGTTAGCGATCAGTATGAATATAGTGCATTACCTCAAACATTTACTATAACATTGAGTGCTCCTAATAGTGTTCCTTACAGTAATATTACTTGCCAACCTTTCTTGGCACCCGCACAACGAAGTGTATGGAAGGCATTTATTAATAATCCTACAATTTTTATACCTAGTGATATCTATCGAATCAATGATCCTAATTTTGGAATACAAAGCAACTTAAACATGTTAGTTTATGCAGGTATTCAAACAGAGGTAGCCGGTGCGTATGTAGGTGCCATAGGACTAGGATTCAAACGTAAACAATTTAAATTTGGTAGTTTAAAAACTGCCATTGCTACTGATCCTATTACTAATGAAACTGTATATGAAGTAGTTTATGTGCAGATGATTGATCCAAGAGAATCAAATGGAAATCACTTACCTCTAAATTTCAAGACTACCAGTTTAGAACCTAATGTTATAACTGTAGACGAAAGCATAATAAATGCTAAACCTTTATACAATATAACTGTAGATAGTAAAGGATATTTGGTAAGTAATCCAAATACTGACGAATATTACCCAAACAGTATCACTAATTGGCAAACTAGATTGAGCGGAGTGGGCCTAACTGAACGTAATTATTTGCCGCTATGGATGCGTAGTATTCCGTTAGGGCAAAAAGCTCAACTAGGATATGTGTTATGTGTACCACTTTGCTTCTGTAAGCCTGGAACTAGTAACGACATACTTTTAAATATTGAACACAGTGGGTTCAATTTTAACACAATAGATTATACCGTAGACAGATTCATCATCTCTGCTGTCACCGGTTACGCAAGCGATAAATACCTTGTATTCAGAAACGATAGGATAACCGTATGACCAGTGCAATTAACCCAAACACCATTTCGACAACTTTTCCCATAGAAGGACAAGATAATCCTAGCCAAGGATTTCGTACTAATTTTGCCGCGATTGCTGGTAATTTTACAACTGCTTATAACGAAATAACAGATTTACAATCTAAAGCGTTAGTTTCTACACAACTAGGAACAGGAGTTAGTACACCCGCAGTTAATAATTTGCTGGGTGCTACTATTAGCAATGGTTTATATCAATTGTTTTCTGGAACTTATTATAGTGCCACTAATGTTAGCGGTGCTGTAAATATTGATCTAAGTCAAGGTGCTGTACAAAAATTTATTCTATCAGGTAATACTACATTTACATTTAGTTTAACTGGCGGTACAACAGGATTTCCAACTTATCCAGGTACAACAGGATTATATTCAAGTGCTATTATTTTAATACAAAGCACTGGAACTGCTGTATGTTCTCCTACATTTGCAACAACAGCAGGAACTATTTCTTACGATAATAATTTTCCAATCAGTCCAAGTACAGGCACTTCTGGATTTGTAGTAGGTGGTGAAGGTGTTTCTTCTATTGTGGTATCTAATGCAGGATCGGGTTATACTAGCCCTGCTACTATTTCTTTTACCGGTGGTAGTCCAATTACTAATGCTATTACACCAGTAGCAAGTGCAACTTATACTATTGTCAATGCTGGAACTTCATCCCTTACTCCATTAACTAACAATACAACATTTGCAACATCAGTTGCTGTAACTGCAACTAGTGGAACAGGTTCTACTGTTACATTAACTTTTGCTCAAAACACACAGGCAAGTGGTATTACGCCATACACTATTGGTCAAACTATTGTTGTTTCAGGATTAGTTCCTGCTGGTTACAACGGAGTTTGGACTGTTACTGGTGGTAGTGCTACCACAGTAACTTATAATTGTACAGCTACTGGTAATATGACTAGCAGTGCTGGTGCAGGAATTATTCAAGGTGGCATTGGCGGTAAAGGATATGCACTTGGCGATCTTGTACAAATTGCAGGAGTTTCTAATACTACTTTTGCTGTGGCATCAATCGCAAATACATTTGTAGGAACTGTTAGTAATTCTTCATCTTCTATGACTGTTTATGATTTTACTAATATTGCATCTGGAATGTCTATAACTACAACTACTGCTGGATTGATTCCAGCTGGTACATACATTGGAACTGTTACTCCTGGATTTCCAGGATCTATTACACTAGTAGCCAGCAATGGTTCAACTCCTGTAGTGACCACCGGAGCAGGAACTGCTATATTCACATATAATCCTGCAAGTGGAACTACTGTTGGCCCAATCGCAACATTAACCAGTTTCCCACAAGGAACACTTACAAGTCCTATTTCGTTAACTACATCATTGCGTAATATTATTACAGTTAGTGGTGGTGGAAGCGGAGCACGTTTAGCAGTTAGTTGCGGTATTGGTGCTATTAATGTTACTACTCCTGGTAAAGGTTATACATCGACAGCACCAACTGTTGTTATATCAAGCAACGGTAATCATACTGGTACTGACAATGCGGCAGGTACTGCTACATTAACCAGTGGCACAAGTCTTCAAACTACAAAAATACTAGCATGGACTGTTAATAACGGCAGTAATGTTTATTTAAGATACGAAGGTCAATTCTAATGCATCCATTAGTTGGCGATTTAAAAGATTTAAAAGATTCTGAAATTGACAGTAAGATTAATGATCTTACTCAAAAATACTTTATGACTAGAAACCCTGGACTGCAAGCTCAAATGGTTGCTGTTTTGGAAACTTATAAAGAAGAACAGCGAAAAAGACAAAAATTGGCTTTAGAAAAAATGATGGCCAATCGCGATAAAACACTTGACAAACTAGTCAAGGTCAGTTAAAGTATAGGCTATGCGCCTAGATAAATTCGGTAATCCTATTTTTAATTCACAAGATATATTCAAATTCCTTTATCAAGGAAAACTTACCAACCTCAAAGATATCACAGTAGACTATACTGAAGAAATTGGAGAGTTGGAACAAACTGCTGGATTTACATTCCAAAGATTTAACGAACAGCTTGAATCTATCGATATTGCAGATTTCGATAGTGCATTACAAAGTGACTGGTTCATGCCTCCCGAATATAGAGATTTCAATGTAGAAGAATGGTGTCTTGCCAAATGTACCACTCAGCAACAAAAAGACAGAGTGTTAGATGAAATGAATGCTTACAACGAAAGAGGCATGTTACCGTTACTGCAATGGACTAAACATTTTGTGGACACTTGTAACGAAAATGGTATAGTTTGGGGTGTAGGACGAGGTTCTAGTGTAGCCAGTTTTGTACTGTATTTGCTAGGTGTACATCAAATAGATTCGGTCAAATATAATTTAGACTGGCAGGAATTCCTGAGATAAGTAGTAGTATATTAAGGAGAGTTAAAAATGGCTCAAAAACAAATTTATAAATCAGCTCGCGGTAAAGAAGTCGATATGCTTAAACTTATGAAGCAGAACGAAATGACTGTTGCTGTCGGCAATGCCAAAGTTAATGCTCGTGGAGATAAACTTGGAGTAAACGGAGAAATTATCAAGCGTAGAGAAGAGATCATAGCAGAAGGTGCAGGTGCTACTATTCCTAATCAAGTTAATGTTCGTCCCCAAGAAGAAAAAATTGTGCCAGCAGTGACAACAATTCCTACCAAAAAAGACATTAAAAATCAAGATCCGGAAGGGAACGAATAATGGATTTAAAAGGTATTGGTCACGAAGGTATTAAACCTAAAGTACGAGGCAAACTTATCCCGATACGTAACAATGTTCTTGTTACTGATATGGATTTTGGAGAAAGAAAACTGGGTATGTTTATTTTACCTAGCGATGATGGCAAAGCCGAGGGTGTACGTCATCGTTGGTGTCGAGTTTGGGCAGTAGGCCCTGAACAAAAAGATGTCAAAGTCGGAGAATGGATCTTATTAGAACATGGTCGTTGGACTCGTGGTGTTACTGTTGTAGAAGATGACGGTACTGAAATCATCATTCGTCGTGCTGACGTAAACGCCATTCTAATGGTAAGTGATGATAAACCGGAAGAAAAATACCTAAATACATATGGCGCACACTCTAAAGTGCAACATCAAGAATGGGATCCCGCCCAGTTTGCCGGACCTCAATTTTAAAATTAATTTTACCAAACTACTACAGGACTCTAGACAAGTCCTGTTTTTACCTGTACAATAAGCAAAACAAAGGAATCTTATGAAAGAACTATGGGTAGAAAAATATCGTCCTAAAACAATCGATGGATATGTTTTTAGAGATACACATCAAAGAGAACAAATTGAAAGCTGGATTAAACAAGGAAGTATCCCTCATCTGTTATTCAGCGGTAATGCAGGAATTGGTAAAACTACCTTAGCTAAGATTCTACTAAATGAGTTAGAAGTAAATGATTTAGATGTATTAGAAATTAATGCAAGCCGTACCAACTCAGTTGAGGATGTACGTGATAAAATTGTAAGTTTTGTCCAAATGATTCCGTTTGGCGACTTTAAGGTGGTGTTGTTAGATGAAGCAGATTATTTGTCTCCAAATGCTCAAGCGGCATTGCGTGGAGTTATGGAAGAGTATCACACTACTGCACGTTTTGTTCTTACTTGTAACTATCCTAATCGTATTATTCCTGCCTTACATAGTAGATGTCAAGGATTCCATATTGAAAGGGTGGACATTACAGAGTTTACTGCTCGTGTTGCTACTATCCTAGTAGAAGAAAATGTCGATTTTGATTTAGATACACTAGATTCTTTTGTCAAAGGAACTTATCCAGATTTGCGTAAATGTATTAATACTGTACAGATGAATAGTATGGAAGGTAAATTGCATACACCCGAAAAGGCAGATACAGGGCAAGCTGATTATAAAATTCAAATGGTTGATTTATTTAAAGCAGGAAAGATTAGCGAAGCAAGAAAACTAGTATGTAGTCAAGCACGACCAGAAGAGATGGAAGAAATTTACAGATGGTTGTATGACAATGTCGAGATATTCGGCGACGATGCTACACAAGAAAAAGCTATACTACGAATAAAACAAGGTTTAGCCGACAACACTCTTGTGAGTGATCCCGAAATAAACCTTGCCGCAACGTTAATTCATTTGAGTCATTTGGTGTAATAATACACTAATCTCCATACACAGCTAACACCTCCTTCACTGCGTTATGGCGTTCTATGTCTCTGGCATCGAATTCTACTATATCTAAATGTTTTAGAATTGGATGCTCTTGTAATAAATTACAAAAATCCATCAAGCCATTGTCTTTTAAACGATCGGCTTGATTTAAATCTCCTGTCACTACCATTTTACTTCCCTCGCCTAAACGAGTCAACAGCATTTTCATTTGATTTACTGTAGCATTTTGCATTTCGTCTGCTACTATATATGCGTTTTTGAATGTACGGCCACGCATATAGGCCAATGGACTTATCTCAATAACACCTTCCTCTAGCATTTTTGCTATGTCTTTTTGATGATAATAGTCCGCAAATACATCAAATATAGGTCTTGTCCACGGTGCCATTTTTTCATTTAATGTACCTGGTAAGAATCCTAGATCTTCATCTACGGACACGGCGGGTCTTGTCACTACGATTTTGTCCACAATCCCTTCTTGCAACATCTTAATACCATGCTGAACCGCTAGCATAGTTTTACCTGTACCGGCAGGACCGATAGCAAATACTATACTTTTAGTTTCATCTTGGAGTTTTTGGACGTATGTGGCCTGATTAGAGTTACGTGGGTAAAGACTCACTCTCGGCTTTTTCGCGGGAAGATACTGCGGAAAATCTATAATGTTAACTTCTGATGTAAAACGCTTTTTCACTCGTTGTTTACTCATTAAGTTGCTCCTACTTTACTGTTAAAGTAGGACTTGTAGTGACCGCCTTTGATAACTACAGAGGTCCTACACTATTATTTAACGTATTCCTAGAAAAGTAAACTAATACGTTATGATTTTGAACCAGCTAAATAAGTATAGAGAATTCTAGGATCAATACATGCACCACGACATATTAGATGTTATTAAAAACATACAAGAACTATACGAAAACAATTCTAGCCTTGCGGTTTTGAAGGACTTTGAACGTGTTTTTGAAGAGATGGACGTATACGTCTATGAAAACTGGATCGATGGTGAATTAGCATACGGCCCTAAAGTGGACCGTCATTGGATTACAGCCGGCTTTATGTGGCCTAAAGACAAGATGCCTAATCCGACTGCTGGCAAGCGTTTAATGGAATTAGGTTGTAAAGTTACATATCAAAAGAGTCATTTGCTAGAACCACGCAAAATTAAAAGTCCCCAGGACCTACGTCCAGGAAGTAAAAAAGGTAAACTAGATCGTAAACCTATTTGGATTGTAGAAGTACAGATGCCTAAACATATTGCTTTTGAAATTTATCAAGGCTACATGTTTAAGATGAAAGGTAAAGATAAAGACCATATGTTAACTAACGATCAAGGTAGTGCGCCAGCACCAGCACCGCAAGCACCAGGTGGTGGAATGCCTCCACCAGCACCAGGCGGAGCACCGGCACCAGGAGCCGCACCAGGAGCCGCACCAGGCGGGGTAACTCCAGGCGGAGCACCAGGCGGAGTAGCACAATGAAATTAGATGAAAATTTGCGAGCTGGAGATCTGAGAAACTTAGTTAAAAAAGTTTTTGAAATTGACAGTTATAAAAGTAAAATCGGTGATGATGAAGATATTTGTGTATTAAGTTTTACCGTAGACACTGAGGAACCTGCTAAAGATTTAGAAAATTTCTTTGAGATGGGTTATAGCTTTGTTTTGGATTCGGATGTTACTCCAGGTGAATTAGACGATGGTAAATATCGTGTATATGTTGAAATTGAAAGATCAAGACATATTGGCGAACAAATTTTTGAATTAATTGAAGGTGTTAAAAAATTAACAGGCATGGAAGACATGCGTTTTAGATATTTCAAAAGTTTTAAAAGCGAGCCTGCTACCGTCGAAAGTTTAAGTGCAATAGTACCTAAGGATAAAAATTCTTACAAAATTGCTACTCAAGAAAACAAACTAAATAATTTTAGTGAATTTTTTAAACGTAGTTATGCTGACAACATAGTTGTCTTAGATGAAAGTATTACATTCAAAAGAGTGTACAGTGGTGAAGTAACATTTAATATTGTAGAAAGTGGACCTAAAGATATAATTCACAATATGATCAAAGGTCCAATTTTATTAGAAAACAAAGACATGGCAGAAGTTATGTTTTTAACTAAAGTTATTGGTAACTATAACATTGTTAAAGTTGGCAAGACATTTATATTTGAAAATACAAACTGGGCTGTAGCCCTTGAAAGGAAATAATGATGGCAGACGGATTTACATTTGATTTTAGTTTAACAAAGTGTACAGCTATACTTGGAAATAACCCATACAGCGAACATTGGTATGAAGCATTGTGCAAAGTATTGCCCGATTACGATATCAACACACCAGAGCGTGTAGCCTGTTTCTTAGGCCAGACCATGGTAGAATCAGCAGGCTATACAGCTATTGTTGAAAATCTAAACTATCGTCCAGAAACACTTATGAAAGTGTGGCCACACTATTTTCCTACAATGGAAATAGCAAATCAATATGCTCACCAACCAGAAAAGATTGCTAATCGTGCTTATGGCGGACGTATGGGCAATGGTCCTGAAGAATCAGGAGACGGTTTTAAATATTGCGGCCGTGGACTAATTCAATTGACTGGTAAAAGCAATTACGAACGTTTTGCAGAAAGCATTGATACTCCGCTAGAAGAAGTTCCAGAATTTTTAACAACATTTGAAGGCTGTGTACAATCAGCTTGCTGGTTCTGGGAAGCAAACAATTTAAATGCACTAGCAGATCAAATTGATGTACTTGGATTAACTAAGAAAATTAATGGCGGTACATTAGGTCTACAAGAACGTCAACAACATACTGCTAACGCACAACAAGTATTACAGGGATAATATGTGGCAATTTCAATGGATGATGAGTCTAATACCTGATGCAATATTAAACTGGATTTACTGGGCTATAATTGCAGTAGGACTTACAGGTATGGTTGCAAGTTGGATTGGAAAATTTATTCCGTTCTACGGCAAATATGTAAGAATATTAAAACCTGTTGGAATTGCACTAGTAATTTTAGGTGTATGGTTACGCGGCGGCTACGATGTCGAGATGGCGTGGAAAGCAAAAACAGCAGATCTCGAGTCTAAAGTAGCTGTGTCTGAAAAGCAAAGTAAGGATGCCAACAATCAATTACAAGATGCATTAAAAGGAAAAACTAAAGTTATCCACAATGTACAAGTTGTTGTCAAAGAACATATTGTACACGATGCTTCGGCCATAGATGCAGAATGTAAACTTGCTCCAGAAGCAATTAAGGATCTTAATGATGCCGCAGGAGTAATCAAATGAAAAGATTACTAATTTTATCAATTATTGTTTTACTTGCAGGATGCAGTACAGCAGTTCCTGTTCAAAGACATTTTCCAGATGTACCTGCTGATATGAAGGTAGCGTGTCCAGATTTAAAATTAATCGATCCAAATACAAGCAAACTAAGCGATTTAATTTTAGTAGTCAGTGATAATTACGAACAATATAAAGAATGCAAAATTAAAATAGACGCATGGATTGAATGGTATAATACTCAGGAAAAAATATTCGATAGCGTCAAATAAATAGTAGTACAACAAATAGGAGCGACTATGTCAATGAGTCAGAGCGAAAAGAAAAAAGAAGATTGGATGAACAGTAAATGGCGTCCAATGATGGGCTGGATGTATATGCTAGTCTGTACTATGGATTTTGTAGGATTTCCAGTCCTATGGAGTTTATTACAAGCCATGTCCCATGGGCAAGTTAATAGCCAATGGCAACCATTAACACTTCAAGGCGCCGGTTTATTCCATATCGCAATGGGTGCCATTATTGGTGTAAGTGCATACGGTCGTACACAGGAAAAATTAAACGGTGCTAACAACGGCGGATTAAGTATGCCAACTAATGTTGGAACAACATATACTCCACCTGCTCCAATAACAACTCCTGTGCCAGCAGTAACACCAGTAGCAACTCCTGTAACAGCAGTAACACCAGTAGCAACTCCTGTAACAGCAGTAACACCAGCAGTAAACGCAAGCGGTAAGAAAGTTATTCCAACATTTTCGCAACCAGCACTATAAGGAAAAATAAAATGAAAAAAATATTAGCATTAGTAATTTCGGCATGTGTACTAGCTAGTACTCCTGCATTTGCAGAAACTAAAAAGCCAGCACCAAAAAAAGAAGTTAAACATCATAAAAAGGCAGAAGGTACAGAAATCGCAGGTACCAAACCCGATACAGTAGTTCAAAAGAAAAAGAAAAAGTAATTCAAATCTTTGACAGGCTCCGTTTAAGATAGTATAATTACTATTATTAATTGGAGCCTTTTTTACGACCATGACTGATTATTACCAAACATTAGGTGTTAGCGAAACAGCTAGCCCAGAAGAAATTAAAAAAGCATACCGAAGCTTGGCTAATAAACATCATCCAGACAAGGGTGGAGATCAAGCCAAATTCAAAGATATCAGCGTTGCTTATGATACATTAAGTGATGCTCAAAAGAAAGCCGAATACGACCACCAACGACAGTTTGGAAACGGACAACAATTCCATTTTCATACAGGCAATCCGTTTGGAGGACAACCTGGGTTCGATCCGTTTGGTGGTATATTTGGTCAACAATTTCCGCAAGGTCACCCATTTGGGGATATTTTTGGACACATGCGCCGTGGACAACCTCAGCGTAATAGAGATTTAAACATTCAATGTACAATTAGTTTTTTAGATAGTTATACAGGCAAACAACTTGAAGCCAGCTATCAATTACCTAGCGGTAAGAAACAAAACGTAGTTATTAGTGTACCAGCAGGCGTTAATAATGGAGACACTATTCGATATCAAGGGCTGGGCGATGACAGTATGCCTGGACCACGCGGTAATCTTAATGTTACAATTTTAGTTCAAGCAGAACCCGGTTATGAACGTAGAGGGGATGATATATTCCATGCTGTGGATATTACTCCCATCGAAGCAATGATCGGTTGCAGAAAACATGTAAAAAATTTATCAGGCACTGTATTAGATTTAGATATCAGAGCTGGTATAGAACATGGTGCAGAATTTGCTAGTAACGGGCACGGGTTTCCAAATGTAAATAATGGATACAAAGGAAGATTTGTTACAGTAATCAAAATTAAACCAACTCCTGTAACCGACTCCGGAATTATTCAACAATTAAAAGATATCGATGCTAAAATTAATCAAAGAAACTGATCCCATATTAAAACAACGTGCTGAAGATTGGGACTTTGGGTTAGATTCTAACGCAGATCAACTTGAAGATGAAATGATTGACATAATGATTGCCAACAATGGAATTGGGTTGGCGGCAAACCAAGTTGGCTTACTCAAGCGAGTATTTGTTATTAAGTTAGATAACGGTCGTAGGCTAGGAATGTTTAATCCAAGATTAATCAAATCTAGCGAAGAAATACAAATAGCTGAAGAAGGTTGTTTAAGTTTTCCAGATTTATTTCTAGATATTCCCCGTCCTCAACAAATCGACGTTGCATTTCTTGACAAAAATGCACAAGAGTGTACAATGACATTATCAGGCATTACTGCTAGATGTTTCCTCCATGAATTGGATCATTTAAACGGTATATGTTTCACTGATAACATTAGTGTATTGAAATTAGCAATGGCTCGTAAACGACAAAACAAGATAAGGAACAGTAATGGTCGAACCAAGTGATAACCTACAAGCAGTTTTTGAAAAAGCAATTGATACTGCTAAGAAACTACATCACGAATATCTAACAATAGAACATTTATTGTTTGCGATGTTATCCGATGAAGGGTTTACTACTACGATAACAGGGTTTGGTAGTAATCCTGATGCCCTTAAAATTAATTTAGAAGATTATTTGAATAATAAATGCAAAGAAATCGTACTGAATGAAGTAGTAATTAAACCTAAAAAGACTCAGAGTGTTGAACGTGTACTTAATCGTGCGTTCACTCAGGTATTATTTAATGGGCGTCAAAAAATTGAACCAACTGATGTGTTCCTTGCTATGATAGGCGAAAAACGTAGTTGGGCGTATTTTTATATTCATCAAGCTGGTATAGATAAAGATAAATTTGCAGAGTATCTTACAAATACTTCCGAAGAAGAATTTGAAGAATCTGGTCCACAAGAAGGTACAAGTAGAGCACTAGCGGCATTTACAACTAATTTAAATGAAGAAGTTACTAAGAAAAAGATTGATCCAGTAATTGGTCGTATCGATGAACTAGAAAACATTGCCCTGGCTTTAGGTCGTCGTAGTAAAAATAACGTAATCCTTGTAGGAGATCCAGGTGTTGGCAAAACTGCTATAGCAGAGGGGCTTGCCTATAATATCGTAAATGGTGCGGTCCCTGAGTTCTTAAAAGAATACAAGGTTTATAGTTTAGATATTTCAGCTATGCTAGCTGGTAGTAAGTATCGTGGCGACTTTGAAGAACGTTTTAAACAAGTACTCAAAGGCCTAGCAAAGAAAGGCAAGACTGTGCTGTTTATCGATGAAGCACACATGATTAGCGGTGCTGGAAGTGCTAGCAATAGTGCCAACGATCTTGCCAATATGATGAAACCTGCTCTAAGCAAAGGCAACATCAAGGTTATAGCATCAACTACGTGGGAAGAATATCGTAAACACTTTGAAAAGGATCGTGCATTAATGCGTCGTTTCCAACGCATTACAGTTGATGAACCTACTCAAGAAGTTACACTACAAATTCTTAAAGGTATTAAGAAGTATTATGAACAATTCCATAATACAAAGATCAAAGACGATGCACTTAATGCCGCTATTAAACTGTCGGTTAAATATCAAACAGACAAAAAATTACCAGATAAGGCAATCGATTTGATTGACTTGGCATGTAGTCGTTTTAATTTAAAATTAGTTGAAGATCGTATTATTTCTGAACGCGAAATTCAATTTGAATTAAGTAAATTGGTTAATATGCCTGAAGAAAAGATTATGGAAACAGAGTCTAGCAATATTGCTAGTTTGCAAACTAATCTTGAAAAAGAAGTGTATGGACAAGACATGGCTCTTACAGAAATTGTTGACAAGATTATTGTTGCACAAGCTGGTCTTAAGACAGAAAACAAACCAGTTGGTAGCTTTGTATTCATGGGTCCTACAGGAACAGGTAAAACTGAAACTGCTAAATCGCTTGCTAAACACTTGGGTGTTAAACTATTGCGTTTTGATATGAGTGAATATCAAGAGAAACACAGTATTAGTAAGTTAATTGGTAGCCCACCAGGATATGTTGGCTTTGAAGAAGATGCTGGACAGTTGATTACACAAATTCAAGAAGCACCTAACGCTGTTCTGTTGCTAGACGAAGTTGAAAAGGCTCATCCAGATGTGATGACTGTACTGTTGCAACTAATGGACAATGGCTTTATTACCGGATCTAATGGTAAGAAAGCAGATTGCCGTAACATTATCCTTATTCTTACTACTAATGCTGGCGCAAATTCTGCAGAAAAGAACGCAATTGGGTTTGGTAAACAAGAAAAAGACTATAGTGATGCAGACTTGAAGAAGTTCCTGACTCCAGAGTTCCGTAATCGTTTGGACGGTGTTGTTACATTCAATAAACTCGGTAAAGATACTATGGTTAAGATTGTTAACAAGTTTATTGACGAACTTAAAGAACAGGTTAAAGATAAAGCAGTACGTATTAAAATCAACAAAGAAGCAATTGAATGGTTGATTACTAAAGGATTTGATCCTAAGATGGGTGCTCGTCCAGTACAACGAGTAATCGATAAAGAGATCAAACGCAATCTTGCTAAGATGATGTTGTTTGGAGAATTGAAGAATGGTGGCTGGGCTACTATTACACTCGATAATGATCAATTAGCGATTGTTGCTAAAGCAAAAGAATCTAAAGTACCCTTGCTAACTGTAGACTCTACTACTCCTTTAGTTGAAATACCAGATGCTGTATAAAATCACTACAAAATTATTTAGAGGAAAATACCAGTACAAAATTGTACTGGTATGCAGTGTTTCTGCATGGTTCCGTTCGGGGGACATGCCTGAAACTATACAGCGAATTAAAGAATTAGACTCACCCAAACGTCAAGATGCTAAAGAATACGGTCTTAAGATAGCTTTAGAACTTCTAAACCATCAAGATGTTGACGTTCGTGTAGAAAGTCCTTGGATTAGTGTATATACTAATGATAAAAAACTAATAGATCGTCTAGCTAAGATTGATAAAAATAATGTTAAGTACATTAGCGAACCAGCTGGTTCCCTAGAAGAAAATACTATTTTAATGCCCAAGATGAATTTTGATTATCGTATTACCCTGGGTAAAACTACTCAAGAACACAGTTCATTTATTGCATGGGCGGAATCTAACCCTAAATTAAAACTAACCCCAAGTTGCAAAAAGGATCTATTAAAGGAACGCACTTGGGGAGGCAAGCATTTTTATCTCACCGGAGATAACAATTTGCTATTGGCTAAGATGCATTTAGGTGGTAGTATAGCTAAAATCGAACGCATTGTTAAAAAATAAACTCGTTACAAAAGCGATAAATACTCTAACCGCAGAGATTTCTGCTGATTTATTAAAACGGGCTTAAAAATGCGTATACGTGAACTATTTGAAGGTAATTTTTTTAAAGATGCCGATTATGTACAAGCTAAAGAAGGTGGCGAGCGTGAAATTAACTACGATTTAGTTGATGATATAGCACACTTTATGGAACAAGACGATCACTGCTATCGTCGATTCTTTCATCCTGCATTGGATCGATTCCTTCATGTCAGAGAAAATAAAAAAGATCCTAAGCCTGAAATCTTTAAAGAAGCTGTCAAAGAATGTTATAAAATATACGTTCAAAAATTTCCCATCCGTGAACTACCAGATGAATTAGATGAAGATACACTAGGTCAAGTTTGTGAAAAATTGTATGATGAACACAGTACACATCATGCTGATGGCAAATACAAGGATTAATAGTGTTTCTTAGAGAATTATTTTATCGTAACCACTCTGCTTTAAACGAAGGCGGAAACCTTAGCATTGGCGATGCAGACAGTGGTGAACCAGTACACTATGCAGACAAGATAGATTTAGCAGTACATAATCGTACGTACATGGTTGGACTTTTAAATAAGTTATTGCATGACATTAATCTAGCATTTCATAAACAAACTAGAAAAAATTTATGGGAACCTAACCTACTAAAGAGCAAAGAATTCCTAAGCGGTAGTAGTTTGCATTTCTTTAACACTGAAGGTATTAGTGATGAGGAATTTGCCAAACATAAACCACGTGTGGGCGATATCGATACACAATGCAATAGAGATTTAGAACCACAAGTTAAAGAATTCTTAACAAAATATACAAACAAACAGATCGGCGACACTACATTGCTAGGATTTGGTAGTGGTAATGAACAGTATAACGCATTATTCCAATTTGCAAATCCTCCAATCAAAATACAAATCGATTTTGAATTTGGCGAGTATGAAGGCGGAGTTCCTAACGATTGGTTTAAATTTAGCCATAGCTCAGAGTGGAACGATGTTTCAAACAATATTAAAGGTGTGTTCCACAAATATTTGTATAGAGCATTAGCAGGTTCAATTAAAGTACATGCACATCTAAAATCATCGGAAGGTCGAGGCAAAGCCAAAGTAACTACAGTAACTCCCGATCATCTTTCAAAATATTCATTTGGGGTATCAGGTAAACAAGGCGGTGGTCTAAGTGAACCATACAGTCCAGTAGTGGGAGACAATGACGAGCCGCAAGAATTACCACATCCAGAAAATCCGCAACAACAGTTGCCAGTAATGCAAGTGGCAAAACCAGAAACTCGTGTATACGATCAGCATCTACATAGTCAATTTAAAAAACTATTTCTACGAAATAATCCTAATGCAGAACCTACTCCAGAAGATTTAAAATTACAATGGAGTTTCTTAGGTACTGTTGACTTAATAGGCAAATATCTATCTAAACAAGAACAACACGAAACAGTAAAACGTTTCTTTGAAATTTGTTTCGAACCTGGCAGTCAGATGATCGAGCGTGATGATCCTAAAAGTGATGCCGATATTAAATTTGCCGCTATTGATCAAATGTTAGAAAAATTGAATCTAACAAATATGAGATCATTAGCAGTTGACATGGCAAAAGAATACGAGGGAGAATTTTTAGATTTAGAAAAATTTAAAAAGAGCTATCAGCGTACTCCAGACCAAGCTGGTAAAAAAATACAATACGGTAGACATAGAAAAGATGCTATTGCCGGCGGTACATGGCCAGATTGGCGTAAAAACTCAACCGAACAAATATTTGAAGCAGAAGTCAAAGCTCAACTTAGAAAAAATATGCCGCATATGAAAGATCTAAAAGCCATAGACTTTTTAGATCTAGTAGATGAATTACACGACAATGGTAAATTTCAACTAAAAAATATTCCATTAAATGTTAAAATAGATGGATTTGGTGGGCGGTTTGGTAAAGACTCGGAAGGTAAACCTTTCATGGGTACTAGTAATACTCCTCCTAGATACGAAGCTGGTTTTTTAAAATATCATCAGGCAAAGGGCACACAGGATCCAGAAATACTAGGTCGTGCTAAAAAATTCGACGATTTATTTAATGAAATGATCAAGGCAGTTAAACTAGTCGACGATGCCGCAGGTCCAGAGTTGCTTATGAATAAACAAGTAACTTGTGAAGTTTTATTTTTACCATTTGCTACAGAAACTGAAGAAGGCAAATTAAAATTTGTTGGTATCCATTACAATAAATTACCAAGAGGTGTACAGTTAGCCTTAGTTCCATTCCGTGTAGCAGATGCAACTACTGGAGAAGATGTACCAGATGCGGCGAAGATTATTAAAACTATTACTAGCATTGGACAACAAGGTAGTATTATGTTTATCAGTAACGCATTAACACAAAATAAACCGTTAGACGTAACTGAAATTATCAATGTTTTAGATAATATCGACGAACTTAAACGCATCGTTTCAGATACGCATGGTAAACGTGATCGTGCCAGTGTACAGTTAAGAAAAGAAGTTGAAGAAAAACTAGCACCAGTTAAACTTGAATTAGAAAAAGCTATTATTAATGATCCTAACATTGTTGGAAAAGATTTGCTAGGTAAAGACTACGAAGGTATTGTCATTAATAGTCGACTGGGTCCTATTAAAATTACTAGTCAAGAACAGCGAGATGTTATTAGTGCCAAAATGGCGGCTAAGGCAAGTGCAAGAACCGAACGTCCTCGTGAAAATTCTAACAAAACGGCTGTAGTTGCTATCGGTAGCTTTGTAGGCCACATCGGGCATGAGCAATTATTTGACTATACTATTAAAAAAGCACAACAAGTAGGAGGTGATCCTTATTTGTTTATTGGAAATGCTGAAGGCAAAAACGATCCTATCCCACCAAATGTTAAAGTTCAAACATGGCATAAAATGTATCCAAATTATGCCGCTAATATTAGTACAGTAACACACGAAGGCGGTACGCTAATTCAAAAAATTAAACATGAATTAATTAATCCGTTACCGGGCAAGCCTCCACGATACGATAATATTATTATTATGGTAGGTGAAGATCAAGCAGGGTTGAATATGCCAGCCGCTTTAATGAAGGCAGTTAATAAGTTTCAAGGGTACGAACATGTAAAAGTTAGTTTAGAAACTACACCTCGTGGAACCGGTATGAGCTTTACTCAGTTGCGTAATATTCTTAAAGATCCAAAAGCTACTCCGCAACAACAGTTGGCGTTATGGGAAAAAGGGTTTGATGTTAACAAATTAGGCAGAGCATGGATTCAACATCTAATGGATTTGACACGTAAGGGTATGGGAATTACAACACCAAAACATACACATCATGTTCAGAAACCTGCTATTCCTGCACCAGAACAAGAACCGCTAAATATAAAAGAAGCAAATTATTGGATTAGAAAAATGCGAGCAAACGAATTTATAAAAAAACAGTTGTCCGAAGGCGATATTCCAGCTAACGGTAAGAAATTTGACAAAAGCGAAATGGATGCAGTTCGTGGAGCATTGAGTATGCCGGGCATCAGTATTAACAAAGCTAACGGTAATCCTTATTCTGGATATCGTTTTGGTATTGCTATGGCTGGCGCACACAGTAAAGCCAATCACGAACACCATCAAATAACTCCGCCAGCAGGACCTATGGCTGGGGATCCTTTGTTAACTGTGTTTGCTGATGAAGAATATGATATCATTAAAAATGCCGCTAAAATGGTAATGGCTGGTCCTATTGTTCAGCTTAGTGACATGCGTAGTCATGAATTACCCACAACCAACAAAACAAGTCCTGTGGCTAATAAAAAACGTAACAAGTACGGTGTATAATGAGAGCGAAAGAATTCATAGTTGAACAATCTGTAAAACCAACAGATTCTCCTGCCAAGGCTTCTAAAAAAGCCAAACAAACCCAGGTTGTCAAACCCTACGTGGCTAAAGATTTTCCTATGAAGAAAAAATTAGGCGATTTTGGTCTAGATCCACACGAAGCACATAGTCAAAGTCAAAGCAACACCGAATATGGTAGTACTAAAGGAGATGTACCTATAGAGGCCGTAGCGGCTATGCCGGGTGCATTTAGTGTTCAAGATATTCCTAGCGATTTCTACAGCATGTATCGTATTGGAGTAGCTATTGCCGGCGGTGAAAGAAACGTGGCTTCAAAAGATAATTTTGGTAAGCATCCATTCTTTATGCCTTTTTCAGAACAAGAACATGCTAAAATTACCAAAGATATTAAACGTATCGGTCACGACATTGAATTACGAACAACTCCTGAAAGTTTAGAATTGTCGACTGTAAACCAAAAAAGTCCAGTAGCTAAACGCAAGCCAAACAAATACGGTGTATAATGGAACATAACAAATATCATTTAGCCCTTAAAACAGCATTTGCCAGTGAATTTAGTTTTTATCTAAAAGCACACAACTTTCATTGGAACGTAGAAGGTCCATTGTTTGAAAGTCTACATGCATTGTTTGAAAGAATTTATTTAGAAGTATACGGTAGTATCGACACATTTGCAGAACATTTACGTGCATTACAAATTTATGCACCAGGAAGTTTACAAAAGTTTAGTATGTTAACTAATGTACGTGATGAAAATGATGTTCCAGGATTTCACGAGATGCTGAGCGAATTGTTACAAGACAGCGAAAAAATGGCTAATATTTTCCGTATTACTTTTGAAATGGCAGAACAAAATGGCGATCATGGATTAAGCAATTTCTTAGCCGACCGTCAAGATGCACATAAAAAGCATAGCTGGATGTTAAGAGCGAGCTTGAAGTAATGGATGAACTAGCACGTCTTAAGAAGTTGGCAGGCATTAATGAATTTAAGGGCTTGCAACCTTATGGCGGAAGTAACATCAGTATAACTGGTACAGAGAAACGCATTATCGAACGTGAACAAAATATACAACCTGGAACTGAAGAATGGTTCAAACTATGGTTTAGTTTACCTAAATTTATGGGTGGAGAACGTGCAGTAGGTAATGGGTTTAGAGGAATCAAAAAATGAAAATTAAAGAATTGTTAGAAGGCCCTTATGAAGATGGCGTAAATGATGGTAAACGAGGTCATCGAAATCCACGTGCCAGTTCTATATATGGTCCTTCATCAGATCATTATGAAAAAGGTTACCAACACGGCGTCACCTTAGGAAAAAAAGAAGGTGAAGCAAACGTAAGAAGATATGAAGAGTGGCTTAAACCTTTTTCACATCTGTCAAATGAAGAACTTCACGACCTAGCAGAAAAATTTAGACGTAGTCCAGAAGATAGAATGGCAAATGGACAACCGTATCCATATAACAGTAAATTTCAAGCAATACATCAAGTATTAGGTCAGCGAAGACACAATCCAAATTATGGGTTAGATGCTAAACATGGTGTAGCGGAATCAGCTAGTGCAGGTGCTACAAGTAGTGCTAGTATTGCCAGTGTTCCTAACCCTAATTACGCCAATAATGCTAATAAAAAACCTGTAAAAAGCGTTAGTGCCCTTGATCAAAATAGTGTAAGTTTATTTGGCGCACCTATGGAAACCATGAAAAACAAAACAGGTAAAAAGTTAGCAATAATCAAAAGACGCTAAATATATAAAGATAACGGAGTTACATAACATGTCAGATTTAGATCAATTGAACCCAGGAATGGGCACAGCAGAAGCAGGGGCAGAAATGCCAGGCGATACTGCCGGTGGTCAAGAGCATCATCTAGAACTATCCCCTGAAGACAAACAGCAACAGGGCAAAATGGCCAAGGCCGATTTATATAAATTAGCCAGCTATTCACACAAATTATTCAAACAGTTACACGATGATGACGAATTAGAAAACTGGGTTGAAGCCAAGATTACTAAAGCGGCAGACTATATTGCTACTGTATATCACTATTTAGAATATGAAATGAAAGTAAACGAATTCGGCAAACATTTGAATGATGCTGAGATCACCAATGAGCAACGTGCTCATATGGAAACTATGCTATCGGAGGCAAAAATGAAGATTGCTGAATTAAAGAAAACTCAAGCTGTTAAAATGTTAATGCGTGAAGAAAAATCATCAACTGGTGGAGATATTGATCGTTCAAAGCCAGGTGTAGTAAAACACAAACATAATCCAGATCGTTTCAGTGATGAGCCACACTCTGAGCCAGCAAGCAAAGCCAAAGGTCAATCAAGTGCTGAAAAGAAAGCTGGTCGTGATATGGATAAAGAAGAAAACAAACGTGGTAAAGAATGGGAAAAGAAATATCCTGGATCACGTCATATTTACAAAGCTAAAGATGACAGTGATGATGGCATTGATGAAAGCATGGAAGATTGCGAGCATTGTGGCGGTTCAGGACAAGTTGCAAAAACTCCTCCTAAAGCACATCCAGATCATGCAGAAAAAATTAACAAGTATAAAACATTAAAGAACGCTGTTAAAGCTATTGTAAACGATCATAGCGAAGATGGTGAAATGGTTCCAGAAGGTAAAAAATCTAAGCCAGACTTTTTAGATTTAGACAAAGACGGTAACAAAAAAGAGCCAATGAAGAAGGCTGCCGCTGACAAGAAAAAAATGTCAGAAGCTAAAGCTAAGTGTTGCTGTGAAGAAAAAGGTAAAGCTAAATGCCCAGTTCACGGTAAAGTTGAAGAAAGCAAACCAAGTGCTGGATTGAGTGCCGCTAAGAAATCTGCTACAGTTAAGAAAGCTAAGTCCGGTGGAGACATTGGTAAACCAGGTAAGAACTTTGATAAGCTAGCTAAGAAAGCTGGTGGTGGTGAGAAAGGTGAAAAGATTGCCGCTGCCGCTATGTGGAAGAACATCAAAGAAACTACTGCATATATCGAAGAAAAGAAAGCAATTGAAAAGAAAGCTGACAAAGATTACGATGGAGATGGCAAAGTAGAATCTCCTAAAGATGAAGTTTGGGGTTCACGTGCAAAAGCCGCCGCTAAAGCAGGACATCCATTTGGTAAAAAAGAAACTGTTAAAGAATCTACAGAAGTAGATCGTATGCGTGAATTAACAGGTCGTCTGAATCGTAATGAAAACATTATCAACGAATCACGCGAAGCTGATACTTTCCGTAAATTAACAAACATTCTTAAAGGGTAATACCCGTGGACATGAAGCGTATCCTACAGGCTATGGATGGAGTTGCTACCAAGCCTGTAGTAGGCGCTAATGAAATGTCTAAATTTCTTCGTATTGTTAACGAAGACCCATATCAACGTTCAGGCGAATACGTCGACCTCGACGATCCTAAATACAAAAATGCTGTAGATGCAAGAGGCGGCCAAGTTCAAGGCGGTTCCGGCGAATGGGGCATGCAACAAATGTATCATGGATTCGGTTATTGTACTCAAGATAGTACAATGCGAGCTCAAGAACTTGCTAAGGCTATGAAAATAGACTGGAACAAAATTGGGCAGGAACTAGATGCATACAATAAGGACCATGTTAAAAAAGGTTCTAGATATGTACGATATGCAACTTTAAACACAATACCAACTGAGCTCCTTGTCGATGGCGAATGGATTCCTATTCCTAAAAATCTTTATACTGGCGCTGAACGTGAAGTATTAGCAATGGGCGGTAGTACTGAACTTGATAGAATTGGAATGGATGATCCTGGAGTGGGTTGCGAGGACGATGCCCCGTTAGGGAAAGCACATCCTCTACGTGGCAATCGTTATATCAAACCAGGAACTAAATTATTTTCCAAAGATCAAAATGGGCAACCTAATCAAAGTGCATCACCTACCGGTACTACTGCTCCGGCAGATCCTAAGATCATGCAGTTACAAAAAGAATTAATATCCGCGGGAGAACGCGGAAAACTAGGTCCATTTGGACCAAATCATGATGGAGTCGATGGAGTAATGGGAAAATATACTAAGGCCGCTATAAGTCGTCATCCTGATATTGCAAAGAAATATTTTCCAACAAGTACAGATGAAAGTATAAACAAATTTTTATCTATCATTGACAAAAATGATGTCAAAATTTTAAAAGAAGAAGTTAACAATAACACAGTTTTAAACGAAGGTGCCAATCCTCATAAAGTGTCATTGCCGGTACAAATGGCGATGCAACACTATCAAGCACCGAAAGAAACTGTTATTTCAAAACCAACTGTTCTTAAATCTTATTTTAAAGAAGTTGAAGACCAACATTTAGAAGCTGTTACAGAAAAGAAACAACTAATGCGTCAGTACGCTAGCCATATTGCCGAACGTGTTTTAATGAAAGAATCCGCTAGTTCTAAAAAGCAGGATGTAGCAGAAGTTAAACAACGATTAGATGCTAAATGCTGGACAGGCAAACACAAAGAAGGCACCAAGATTAAAGGCGGTGTTCGTGTTAATAACTGTGTACCAAACGAAAGTGTTATTAGTGAAAAAAGTACTACAGAAAAACAAGCACGTACTATGGCCGCTGCCGCACATAATCCAGAGTTTGCTAAAAAATTAGGTATTAAATCTAGTGTTGCTAAAGAGTTTAATAAAGCCGATACAGGTACTAAAAAACTAAGCAATGCTATGAAGCATAAGAAGAAAGTTAAAGAAGATCAAAATTCAGATCACAGAATAGGGTTCGATCCTATGGGAGCAACTCCAGGAGTAATGGATGCAAAAGATGCTACACCAAGCGGCGGACATCTTAATTTAGAAGACGCTCAGTCAAAACTACATCCAACCAAACGTTATCGTATGATGCGCCGATTGAGCAAAAAAGGCGGTTACGATTTAAGTCATTTAGAACTTGCAAGCGATGAAGAACTACATCATCTATACGCACAGCATGGTTTAAAAGAAATCAGAAAATAATCTAGTCTCTTTCATACACTGATAATTAGTGTATGTACAAGAAAATCTCCAATAACACATATCAACGTTTACGCTATTTCCCAACCTATGCGTTGGACGATACTGTTTTTACGCTAAAAGAATTAGATCAAATTATAGAGCATACTTCCAAATTAGGATTAATGCCAGGAATAGATCGAGGAAACGTAAGAAAGAGTGATATAAATTTTATGCATCCTAACAAAGATAACTATTGGATCTTTGAAAGATTCAACGATGCACTGGATTATATGAATGAAAAATATTTCAATTTTGACATAAACGGTTACGAGTTCATACAATATTCAACTTATGAAGCTGATAAAGATGGAAGATATGATTTTCACATAGACATGGCGTTAGGTGAAATGATGAAAGATTGGCATGAAAATAGAAAATTGTCCATGACATTATTATTAAACGAACCTGGAGTCGATTTTGAAGGCGGAGATTTTGAATTTAATACATGTGGGGATAATAGAACCGAAAGACCAAAAATGCGTAAAGGTGCTTTGATTTTATTTCCAAGTTTTATGATGCATCGTGTTACACCCGTTACAAAGGGTATTAGAAAAAGTTTAGTTATTTGGTTAACCGGACCAAAATTTAAATAAAAAAAGTGTTGCTCTTAAGCAATAAATACTTTATAATAGGCATATAAGGAGAGAACTATGGCAGGCAGAAATTATGGCGCAGAAGAAAAAGCAAAATTAGAACGACTAATTAGCGAGGGTTCTACTGTATTACGTGAAGTAGAAGATTTGCAAGAAGGCTTAAAAGAAACTGTTAAAGCAGTTGCCGAAGAATTACAAATTAAACCTAGCGTTATTAACAAGGCTATCAAGATTGCTCATAAAGGCGATTGGCAACAATATAACGAAGACTGGGAAGAAATTGAAGCAATTTTGGATATTACAAAACGTATTTAAATATGCGAGTAGTACAACAGCCCAGTGCATTTTTAATTACTAAACTAGATCAGCACGAACTAATTAAAGAACACTTGCTTGAATCAATTAGTAAGTTAGGTGAACATAGTATTATTGAAGAGAATGGATTGATTCCACAACGTATTTCAAATACTGACTGGGGTCAATCATTAAATTCGACATATTTTAATATAATGAGTCCGTTGCTCAAAGAGCATTGTAGACAAGTTAAAAATATGTTAAAATTACCATTTAATATTGATTGTATCGATTATTGGTTTCAACAATATCGTACAGGAGATTATCACAGTTGGCATAGTCATGCTAATTGTCTATATTCGAATGTATACTATTTAGATTTACCAGAAGGCTCAAGTAAAACAACTTTTAAATTTATTGACGAAGAATTCGAAGTAGAAGTAACCGAAGGCGATATATTAACTTTTCCAGGGTCAGTGCTACATTGTAGTAAACCAAATAAAAGTGAACAGACAAAAACTGTTATTGCTTTCAACACAAGATAAAGGTCCAGCGAGCCAACAAATCGCACATGGGTATTTGCAAGCCTTAAATTGCATGGAGAAAAAAATTTATGTCTTATGTAGACGCATGGTTTGACCGCGAGAACGATATTATAAAAATCGTTGAGCGAAATAAAGATGGCAAAAGAGTATTTAGAGATATTCCTGTACGCCATACATTTTATGTTAAAGACCCTAAGGGTAAACATACTTCAATTTACGGTGAGCAACTCACTCGTATCATTTGTAAAAACACAAAAGAACTACGCAAAGAACAAGCCATCAATAGTGGCAAGGAAATGTACGAAGCAGACATTAATCCAATCTTTGTTACACTAAGCGAACACTATATTAATCAAGATGCTCCAAAGTTAAATGTAGCATTTTTTGATATTGAGGTAGACTTTGATCCAGAACGTGGTTATGCAAGTCCAGACGATGCATTCATGCCAATTACTGCGATTGCTGTCTACCTACAATGGTTAGAAACTATGGTATGTATGGCTATTCCTCCTAAGGGTCTTGAGATGGAAGAAGCTAAAGAAATGGTCAAAGACTTTCCTAATACATACTTGTTTGATAACGAAGCAGATTTGTTGGATATGTTTTTGGATCTAATTAAAGATGCTGATGTTATTAGCGGTTGGAACTCAGAAGGATTTGATATTCCTTACACAACTAATCGCGTGACAAAAGTATTGAGTAAAGAAGACACAAGACGTTTTTGTTTGTTTGATCAATTTCCAAAACGTAGAGAATATGAAAAGTTTGGTCGAAATAGTGTAACCTATGACTATATTGGTCGCGTTCATTTAGACTATCTCGAATTGTACCGCAAGTATACGTATGAAGAACGCCACAGTTATAGACTTGATGCGATTGCAGAATATGAGCTAGGCAAACGTAAAACACAATATGAAGGTACACTAGATCAATTATACAACAATGATTTTAAAACATTCGTTGAATACAACATCAATGACTGTAAACTTCTTGACGATTTAGATAAAAAATTAAAATTCATGGATTTAGCCAATACACTGGCACATGAAAATACAGTATTGCTACAAACTACAATGGGTGCCGTGGCTGTAACTGAACAAGCTATTATTAACGAAGCACATCGTAGAGGTATGCAAGTTCCTAATCGAACAAAAATGAGTGAACGTGAGGATACTGCGGCTGCCGGTGCTTATGTTGCTGTTCCTAAAGAAGGTATTGTGGACTGGGTTGGATCATTAGACATTAACAGTCTTTATCCAAGTGCTATTCGTGCATTAAATATGGGACCGGAAACTATTATTGGTCAACTACGTCAAACTAAAACAGAAGAATACATTGAACTTCAAATGGCCAAAGGCAAATCATTTGCGGCTAGTTGGGAAGGTAAATTTGGTAGTGATGAATACGAAGCTGTAATGAATCAAGAAATTGGTACTGATATTACAATTGACTGGGAAAATGGCGACGTTGATGTATTAAGTGCGGCAGAAGTATATAGATTAATTTACGAAAGCAATCAGCCTTGGATGCTTTCGGCAAATGGTACTATCTTCACCTATGAAATTGAAGGTATAATTCCAGGGCTATTGAAAAGGTGGTATGCAGAACGCAAGGAAATGCAGGCCAAATTAAAAGATGCAATTAAAGCTGGAAACAAAGTTGAAGAAGAATACTGGGACAAACGACAACTTGTTAAGAAGATTAATCTTAACAGTCTGTATGGCGCTATTCTTAATAGCGGTTGTAGATTCTTTGATAAACGAATTGGACAATCGACCACACTCACAGGACGTCAGATTGTCCGGCATATGGCGGCCAAAGTAAACGAGATTATCACAGGCGAATATGATTACAGAGGAAAGGCAATTATATATGGTGACACTGATAGTTGTTATTTTAGTGCTTATCGCACTTTACAGAAGGACATCGAAGCGGGATTGATTCCTTGGAGTAAAGAGAATGTAATTTCATTATACGATCAAATTGGGGAAGAAGTTAATCAAACATTTCCACAATTTATGTTAGATACTTTTCATTGTCCAAAGACTCGTGGAGAAGTTATTCGTGCCGGTCGTGAAATTGTTGGCAGTAAAGCCCTTTTTATTACTAAGAAACGCTATGCTGTTCTTTACTATGATAAAGAAGGTAAACGTGCAGACATAGATGGCAAAGCAGGAAAGATTAAAGCCATGGGGTTGGATCTGAAACGTAGTGATACTCCAGAATTTATTCAAGACTTCTTAAGCGATGTTCTTGAAATGGTATTGATGGGTAAACCTGAACAAGAAGTTCTGGATCATATTAGTGAATTCCGTATTCGTTTCAAAGCTCGTCCAGGATGGGAAAAAGGTAGTCCCAAACGTGCTAATAATATTACTGATTATGGTGCTAAAGAAAAGAAACAAGGTAAGACCAATATGCCAGGGCATGTCCGTGCTAGTATCAATTGGAATACATTAAAACGTATGTATGACGACAAGTATAGCATGGCTATTACAGACGGTGCTAAGGTTATTGTTTGTAAACTTAAACCTAATCCGTTAGGTTATACATCGGTTGCTTATCCAGTAGATGAACTGAGATTACCACAGTGGTTCAAAGATTTACCTTTTGATCATGCTGAAATGGAGGCAACAATTATCGACAATAAGTTAGATAATTTAATTGGTGTACTAAAGTGGGACCTAAATAGTACCGAAGAAAAAAATACTTTTAATAGTTTATTTGAGTTTTAATATGAAAAAAATTATAATTGCGGGTCACGGATTTGTTGGCAAAGCAGTAGCCAACTCATTGAAAGAAACTATAATACACGTTGTCGATCCAAAATATACAACTGGAGAAATAAAACACTACCCAGATGCAGACGGGGTTATTATTTGTGTTGGTACTCCTAGTACACAATTAGGAGATTGTGATGTTAGTCAAATCTATAGTGTAATGGAACAAGTTCCCGAATCTATGCCGGTATTGATCAAATGTACCGTACGTCCAGACTATTTGAATAAGATTGTAACAGATTTTCCTAAACATAGTATTGCGTATAGTCCAGAATTTTTACGTGCGGTAAGTGCTAACGAAGACTTTGCTAATCAAGAATATATGATTTTAGGCGGTGCTAACCCCAACAATATTTGGAGTGAATTATTTACTAGTTCACTTAAAAACCTAAATACAATTGAATATTGCACACTGACAGAAGCAAGTATGTTGAAATATACCACTAATTGTTTCCTAAGTGTCAAGGTAGCGTTCTTTAATCAAATTTATGATATGTGTCAATTAAATGGTGCAGATTATAATACAATTATTGAACTGTTAAAGTTGGATGAGCGTATGGGTAGTAGCCATATGCAAGTTCCAGGTTCCGACGGCAGTAGAGGATTTGGTGGTGCTTGTTTCCCCAAGGATACAAATGCATTTATACATTATGCTGATAGTGTACAAATATCTCACACATTGGTAGAATCGGCAGTAAAATACAATAAACGAGTTAGAAAAACATTGACATAGTCACAAAAACCTATATAATAAACAAACATGGAGAATCATATGAAAGACTTTTTACAAGACCTAGTAGCACATACACACAGCCTGGGCTTTTTGCCGTTGGTTAGAGTTAGTTCTACTACTAAAGAAACTAAGATAGAATCGATTGCCGAAGATCGTTCGGTTATTGTTGATGCAAAAACACATAACCCAATCGACCAGTTGGAAGGCGTATTTGGTATGCCGGATCTTAATAAACTAGATTTGCATTTAAAATGCCCAGAATATAAAGAAGGTGCCGGTATCAGTGTAGTTAAACAAGACCGTAACGGCGAAATTATTCCAACAGGACTACATTTTCAAAATGCATTAGGCGACTTTGAAAATGATTATCGTTTTATGAATGAACAGATCATTAACGAAAAATTAAAGAGTGCTAAATTCAAAGGAACTACATGGGATGTTGAATTTGAACCAGCAGTTGCCAGTATTCAGAAATTAAAATATCAAGCGGCAGCCCACACAGAAGAAAAAACATTTCAAGTTAAAACTGAAAATGGAAATTTAGTATTTTATTTTGGCGATGCTAATACACACGCAGGTAGCTTTATATTCCAATCAGGTGTTACTGGTAAATTAAAACAAATGTGGGCATGGCCTGTGAACGCTGTACAAGCAATTTTGGCACTATCAGGTGACAAGACTATGCGTATTGCAGATGCAGGTGCATTACAAATTACAGTAGATAGCGGTATCGCAGTTTACAATTATATCTTACCAGCACAGAGCAAATAATATGACACAGGATCAAATACTGCTAGCATGCGGTGTATGGCTAATACTAATGGTTATTAGCTATACACATAGCGGTTGGCACAATATGCGTGACTGCTATATGATGTGGTTTACAAAAGAGTATTGGACTGCTTATAATACAGTCGAGTTTATCAGCTGGTTAGCTAAGGCAATTATTATTATTCCTGGATTAATTTTTGGTATTCAAATTTGGGAACTATATTATTTGACCTTATTAACCAGTGTAACCCTTATTTGGGCCAGCCGTAAAAAGGCATTGCCAACACTTGTAGGTTTTAATACCATGTGGGCTTGGTTAAGTCTTATGGTTCTAGCACAACATTGGATAAAATGAATAAAAATTTAACAGCTACTCAGAATGATTATGCGTACTTCCTGCCGGCAACGTCGGGATTCTTTAGTACATACATAGGTAAACAACGGTATGGCAACTATGTTGATCCTGCACGTATTCCTGCTAGCTTTGGACCCATGGGGGTTGAAGCAATGAACTATCTAAATCCCAAAGCGGCATTTTACTTTGACCATTGTTTGTACTCAGCTGGACATGCTAATTTAGATTTGACTAAACCTGATCCAAGCGAAGATATGTTTCGCAATAGAGATCGTAGTACTAGTTGGGTACTAGGAGATTCAGGCGGATTCCAAATTGGTAAAGGTGTGTGGGCCGGTGAATGGCGAGATCCGCTTGGACCAGAAGTTGCGGCCAAATGGATAGAAGTTAATGCAAAAGGTGTTGAGCTCGTTCCACAACTAGATGCCACAGGTAATCCTAAATTAGACAAGAATGGAAATCCTAAAATGTCTAAAATTGATCATCCAAAATTGTATCAAGCACAGTTAGATGCGGCACAAAAGAAACGTGAACAAGTTCTTGCTTGGATGGACGCCTTAATGGATTATGGCATGGTACTTGATATTCCTGCATGGGTTGAACGTAGTCCTGTTGGACGTGCGGCCACTGGTATTGAAAGTTATCAACAGGCTGTAGCGGCAACCAAGTATAACAATGAATATTTCATTAAACATCGCACAGGTGCTTGTAAATTCTTAAATGTATTACAAGGTGAAAATCACGCACAGGCAGAAGACTGGTATCAACAAATGAAAGACTTTTGCGATCCTAAGAAATATGACAAACCATTTAATGGTTGGGCTATGGGCGGACAAAATATGTGCGATATTCACTTGACGTTAAAACGTCTAGTGGCGTTACGCTTTGATGGACTTCTTGAAAAAGGACATCAGGACTGGATGCATTTCTTGGGCACCAGTAAGTTAGAGTGGGCATTAATTTTAACCGACATACAACGTGCTATAAGGAAATATCATAATGAAAACTTTACCATCTCTTTTGATTGCGCCTCGCCGTTCCTTGCAACAGCAAATGGACAAATCTATGTCCAAACAGAAATTACCGATAGAGAAAAATGGCTCTACCGCATGTTGCCGTCTCTTGATGACAAAAAGTACGCTCAAGACACAAGACTCTTCCAAGACGTAGTAGTACAAGACGGACATTTTGATAGTTTTACCACAAGCCCTATCATGGATGGTGTCAAAGTTAACGAAATTTGTATCTATGGTCCAAATGATATGAATAAAATTGGTAAGATTGGCAAGACTAGTTGGGATAGTTTTACCTATGCTATCATGATGGGACATAATGTTTGGATGCATATCAATGCTGTACAGGAAGCCAATCGTCAATATGATGCAGGTAAGTGTCCGACTATGCTGGTACAAGAAAAATTTGATAGGCTTTATGCTAAAGATGTAATCGAAGCTATATTTGCTACAGATGATCGAGATACTGCCAACGCTATTATTGATGAATTTAGTAAATTTTGGATGGCTATTCCCGGAACACGTGGCTATACTGGTAAAAAGACAGTTAATGCTACTACCAAATATTTCGAATTGTTTGACGAAGTAGACGCAACGAGTGTACAATTAGAAGATGAACCAGACTTTTCTGAAGAAGTTAGTGACAAACTTGACGAACTCGAGGCCAGTGTACATGACATTACCTGATGAACGCTTTAGAAGTATACAGCGAACAGAAGAATTTTTACAGGATTTAATGAATCCTCAAAAGACTCCACGTATTCCAAAAGAAGTACGTGAGCAAGCTCGTTGGTGTTTGCGTCATTATCCTAGCTATCATAATTTAAAAGAAATCGAACGTGCGGCTCCAGAAGTTATAACCGAACGGATGGAAGATGTACAACGTATGATTAAGTATTGGGAAGAAGGGAAGAAGTTTACAAATGAAAACTAGTCTTGTTGTAGGCATGGGTATTGGCAATCTATATGCTACCGTATTAGGTAAACTTGGTCACGGTATTGTTACTGTAGATAGCGATCCTGCTAAAGGTGCAGACTTTTTAACAGTGGATGCGGCTATTGTAGCATGTCATATGTTTGATACAGTACATATTTGTACTCCTAATTTTACACACTTTGATATTGCTACTAAGGTTGCTAAATGTTCTAGTATGGTGTTTATCGAAAAACCTGGCGTCAGCACTAGTAATATATGGTATACCTTAGTTAAGACATTTCCAAGTACACGCTTTATGATGGTTAAAAACAATATGTGGCGTAGTAATATTACCGAATTATCAGAATCAGCAAGGCGAGCTAAGTCCGTAAATATCGAATGGACACGTAAGAACTGTATACCTAGTCCCGGCAGTTGGTTTACTACACGCAAACTGGCTTTTGGCGGAGTTAGTCGAGACTTAATGCCTCACTTGCTAAGTCTATATATTGCTATGAATCCTGATTGGCGCAAGGATCAAGTAAATGGTCGAGGCGCACAGATGATGTGGGAACTAAAAGACATAGATAGTACAGAGTATGGCGTTGTTAATCCGAATGGCACATACGATGTGGATGACAAGTGTAATATAAACTTTGGTAATAAATGGCATTGTAGTGCTAATTGGCGAAGTATGGACTATGAAAATAGTGCCATAGAGTTTATAATGCAAGATAACACAGTAGAACGTTTTGATTTAGGTTGGTGTCCGGAAGATGCTTACCTAAATATGATTAAAGATGCTGTTGAAAACCTAAATAACGATAACTTCTGGCAAAAACAACTAGAACAAGATATATGGATACACAAACAAATCGAAGTTTTATGATGGTTAAATGTTTACAAACTGTCGGCGACGGTGTATTCAAAGAAGTAGATTATGCCAAAAACGATATAGCATTTAACGAAATTGAAGTTAAAGCAGTTATGACTGGTGTTTGTCGCAGTGACATCGACATGATGATGGGCGATTTCGGGCCACTACCATTGCACATGCAAGGGCACGAAGGTATCGGTCAAGTGACTAATATTGGTTCTCAAGTACGAACAGTTAATATCGGTGACTTTGTTGCTACACGTGGTGAACCGGCCTATGCCGACTACTACAATGTTAAAGAAGATGAATATGTTAAAATTCCCGAAGCACATCCTCGTTACATTTTAGAACCTGTAGCTTGTGGCATTAATCTTATTAATCAATCTAAGACGTATTTCCAGGACAAGCAAGGCAGAAATGAAAATAACAGAGTACTAATTATTGGCAGTGGGTTTCTTGCCTGGGTAGCTTATCATACACTACGGCTAAATGGTTATATCTTCCACGTGGATGTGCTAGGACATAGTAATCGAGCCCTATGGAAGGATAAACTATTGTCCAGTACTATTGAAAACTATGATATTGTTATCGATCTAAGTGGTAACTATGAGCTAGGTACACAGATTAACCTAAATAACAATGCGGTCATTATCGACGGAGTTGGCAAGGCTGTTAGCAAACAAGAAGCACAGGCTCAACTTTGGAAGGCTGTTACTACCATCAAACCAAGTCCACGCAATCCAGAATTTATAGATTGTATGCATATGGCAAAATATTGGATTGAAAAAGGCTACTTAGAGGTTGATTCTTTTTGGACAAGATGTTACAATCGTACTACAGAATGGCAACAAGCGTTTGCGGACGGCGTTAATCGTCCGAAGGGTTACAGCAGAGGTTATATCAAATGGGATTAAACACAGAAGAACGACAAGGTGTCGTTTACTTTACAGGTTATGAAGTAGAGCATACTATTTGTCATGGCATGTTTACATTATTTGTTGTAGGCACGCCACCTGTAGAAGATATCCTGCGTATTGCCGATGACAGTCAAGCAATGTTAGATGAATCTAAACGTATCAAGCATATCTATTTTGGTACTAGCCAAAGTTTTAATCCTAAAGCAATTAGCCACGAAGAATATCGAGCGTGGGATAATGTTATTATTCCATGTTTAAAGAAAGACTACTGGGTGACTTTAGATTTTGATGTCAGTCACTCTGAAGGTGTACTTGAATCTGGATACAGTGAATATCCGAGATTCGTACCTATGATTAGTGTTAAGTTACCTTACATTAATCAACACAACTATAACGCCACACTTAAACTGGATGATCGCACTTGGGGTGCTACAAATCCAGGTGTGTGGACACATCAACTACATGATCTAATGAGTATGGACAAATATACTCACTGGGATCAGTATACACAAGACACATCATTATGAATACACAAATTCGACAACTTATAGAACAGCAGATTTGTCAACCATTAGTCGGACTTATAGTTCCAACTAACCAAGGAGGAAAAGCTGGTCGCCATGTTGAACTTATACTACGAAATATGGGCGTTCCTATCCAACCCGGAGAAGGTGCCGATTTTACGTTAGTACTTAATTTATTTAATATTACATACTATGTAGAAGTTAAGACTAGAGATGTATCTGCTACAAGTCCTCATACTATTGGAACTATACATCCTTCAAAAGTTGCCAATACATTATATGAAGATTCAAGCATTTGGCAAAAATTACAATATCAGATAAGAGTTACTACAGAAAATTTTAAAATTATCAAAGCTGAATTATTTGATTTTACAGTTCCACATATTCAACAAAAATTTAAAGAAGCATTTATTCACGGAAAAGATCAAATTGTTTCTAACACAGCCTTAAGTTGTACACATGTCAAAGGTCATTGGGGATATTTTGAAAAATGTAATTCTAGATCCGATAGTTTTTACTTTAGATTAAGTAAAGATGATATGCCAGCAATAGAAAGAATGTCCCGTTCAAATTATCAAAACCTTTTTGAGGAAACTATATGACACAAAGTACACTACGTCAAGACTGGCGACCAAACAAGATGATCTGGGTCACCTTCCAAAAAGAAGGCATCCATGCTTATCCAGCGGCCGCAACTGATCCAAACTTAGCAACAGGAGATGAATATGATGTATCGTTTTTGGCTACTCCTCATCGTCATATATTCCATTTTCGTGTTTGGCTTTCAGTTACCCACAACGACCGTGATGTCGAATTCATCCAGTTCAAACGCTGGTTGGAAAATTTATACAAAGACAGTATACTAAAACTGGATTATAAAAGTTGCGAGATGATGTCAGACGATTTGTATGACATGATTTCACAAAAGTATCCAAGCCGTGAGGTTTGGATTGAGGTCTCCGAAGACGGAGAAAATGGTTCATTTATTAAATATTAAGGAAAGCTATAATGGCTAAGAATTACAAGGACTTTAGTTATTTCGAAACACGTCCCGATATTGTTAAATTATTTGATGATCTCGAGGCATTCCATGATTGGTGCCGTACAGAACTCTGCGAGTTTAACGAAGCTCACCTCTACAACAGAGAAAGCTGGCAGTGGCGTAACTTCGACAAGACACGTCGTCCTAAGAAGCCTTTCACAGGCGAACGTAAACCTTATCTAGGTAAAAATCCGAGATACAATAATGACCGTATTTCTAATTGATTTAGAAGCTGTTGAAACTAGGTACACGGGTCAATGGAAGACTCATGTACCTGCTCTCTTACGAAAGGCAGGACACAATGTTCAAATTATATCTGGGCCTACGGATATTCCTACAGCCACTACTCCTGGTGCTTTTCTTAATTTTGGCGGCACCAATATATATAAGTCTCGACAAGTGGAACAAATGGGGCGTCTATTTTGCTCCGGATCAGTTCAGCCTGGCGATCATTTCATCTTCACTGATGCTTGGCACCCTGGTATCATAAACTTAAAGTATATGAGTGAGTTGTTGCAAATTCCTGTAACAACACACGGCCTATGGCATGCTGGCAGTTATGATCCTCAAGATTTCTTAGGACGTCTAGTCGGTGCTAAACCTTGGGTTAGACACGCTGAACAAAGTTTTTATCATGCGTTTGATCATAATTACTTTGCTACTAAATTTCATATGGAATTATTCTTTAGAGAATTACTCAACGGAGGATTTCAAAATGAAAATCCTTGGTATGAAGAAGATTTAGCCGAAGTATTAGACAGTAAATTTCCCAAGATGCAACAAACAGGGTGGCCGATGGAGTATATGGAAGATATACTACTCATGTATAAGAACATGCCCAAGCGTAATCTAATTCTTTTCCCTCATCGCATCGCACCCGAGAAGCAAGTTGAGATTTTCAGAGACTTAGCTACGCATTTACCGCAGTATGAATTTGTAGTGTGTCAGGATCAACAGCTAACAAAAAATGAATATCATAACTTGTTAGGCGAAGCAAAGATGGTGTTTAGTGCTAACTTACAAGAAACACTAGGCATTAGTTGCTATGAAGGTGCGGTAGTTGATGCTATTCCGCTAGTACCCGATAGACTTAGTTACAGCGAAATGTATTATGAAGGATTTAAATATCCAAGCAAATGGACAGAAGATTTTAATGCTTATACTGTATATCGTCCCGATCTGTGTCGTAAGATTATAGAGTTAATGGACAATCATACACGCATGATTCCCACTGTTCGAAAACAAACAAAGGACTTACATGACAACTTCTTCAGTGCTAACAAACTCCTTCAATTGGTCAAGTGATTCTGTTGGTATAACAGCTCAAGAAATACAACCGTTAACGTCTGATCAAATATCTGCCCTAAGTAATATTACTATTAATAGTACTACAGGGTCTAGTTATTACTATACAGGTGCAGGAATATCGAGTGGTAATGCTTTTACCATTAGTAGTACTGGTGCTGTTTCAGGTACTATCGGTTCGGGTCCTACTATTACTCTTACAGGTTCAGCAGGCTACGAATATAAGATGCCTATAGAATTTGTAGATACATTGCCCGATATAAGTAGAATACAAAAAATGTGCGATGAATATCCTGGATTAAAAATAGCATTTGAAAAATTTAAAACAACTTATCAACTAGTGAAAGACCATTATGATACTCCAGAAGATCAAAGACCTCGTCCTTAATTGGCTTGAACGCCATGACCGTAAACGCATCATTATGGATCGTGCAGAGAACGAACCATATCTCGAACGTTACTATGTTCTATTCAAAGAACGTGTAACATTCCCTTACAACGTATTTTTACACAAGTTCTTAAAATCAGATCCAGATGATGTTCATGATCATCCTTGGAACTATTTTACTATTATTCTTGCTGGCGGCTACTATGAGTGGATCGCTCAATTTAACGAAGATGGTACAAAGAACTGTGAAGTAAGAGTATGGCGTGGCCCCGGCAGTTTCCGTTTTGGTAACACACATACCTTCCATCGTATTGAATTAAAAGAAGGCGTTACTCCATGGACATTGTTCTTTGTGGGCAAACGCCAACGCGAGTGGGGATTTATTGTAGAAAATAAATGGATCCACTTTGAAAAATATTTAAGTGATAGAAAGAATGGCCTACTTCCCAACAATTAATACAACTGCTACTTCAGTATATACTAATGGTACCAGCACAGCTACTATACCAAATGGTGGTTATTTAACGTCGACTGGAACTAACACTGTCTGGACTACTGGTACTAGTGTTGCCAATCCTTATGATGCCGCACTGACAATCAGTCAATCCAACCCGCCTACATTAGATGTCAAAGGTAATCTTGTAATAAATGGCCGCGATCTGGAAGAACGGCTAAAGACAATTGAAAAAGTCTTGCAAATTCCAGAAAGAGATGTTACACTAGAACGTAAACATCCAAAGCTAAAGAAGTTATATGATGACTACATCAATGCTTTGGGCAAATATAGAACATTTGAAGCAATTAAAGGAGATGAAGATGCAAGTTGAACAATTACACGAATCAATTAAAGATACCTACAAAGAAATAGTTATCAAAGAACAAGAAGGTTTTCGACTTGTGTTAAAGAAACACGAAGTACTTGCTCCAAAAGGTTTGTTTGCTCTTGATTTAGAACAGCAACATTTAAAAGATGGCGAAGTTGTTGACTCACAAACATATAATTTCTTTATGACTAAGGAAGAATGCCAAACATTGGCAAGTGGCCTAACAGCATGAAAAAAATCCACTACACTTGGCAACAAGTCGAAGGAGCGGTATTAGATATCGCTCGCCAAATGTCGGCACACTATTGGCGTCCCGACTATATTGTAGGTATAACCCGCGGTGGACTTGTGCCAGCTAATTTATTAAGTCAGTATACCGGTATTCCGATGAAATCGTTAGACGTAAGTCTACGCGACGGAGGAGATTGTGTTAGTAACTGTAATATGGCCGAAGATGCTTATGAAGGTAAACGGATTCTTGTTGTTGATGACATCAATGATCAAGGATCTACTGTCGCTTGGATTAAAAAAGATTGGCAATCTAGTTGTTTACCCGGTGAGACCCAATGGCAATATGTTTGGGGCGATACAGTTCGCTTTGCAGTTTTAACACACAACCTCAGCAGTGAATTCAAAGACCCAGACTATTATGTTTGGTCTGTAAACAAAGCAGAAGAAGACTGCTGGTTAGTTTATCCTTGGGAGGATTTTTGGTTATGACTATGACTTCAGCATTAATAAAACTTACATTTGGTATTGCATTTATTGTAATTGCAGTTGTATTTGGACCCCTTGTAGGTATTTGGAGTTTGAATACTTTATTTCCAGTATTAAATATCCCATTTACTTGGCAAACTTGGTTAGCTTTCAATGTATTATTTGGAGGCAGTCTTGCTACGAGGTTAAAGAAATGAATGAGTTAACTGTTTCAGAAATTGAAGATAAGATTAAAAAAGTCGAAGAAGATTTGAGATCTGCCGATACAGAAAATGCACGTATGGCACTAACTAGCTACATTGATTATCTTCAAGATGAATTAAAAGAAGCAAAATTAAATGGACGTTACTGATATCCTTTGGGAAATCAAAGTACCTTGGCAGGGTCAAAAAGAATATTGGTGGAATGAATTATGTGCCGATATTGTAGAAGTGTTTGGATTGCCCGGTGATAGATATACTAGTCATCCCCATACTAATTGTATGTTTTTTCGTTTTAAATCAAAAAAAGATTACCATTTATGCAAAATACTTTTATCAGACAAAATTGGGATGTAATCACAATCCTTATTATAGCATTAACTGCCTGCATCTATACAGCATGGTATGTAACTGTACATCCTGCCATTACTGTAAAATATGATTGTTCAATTTCGGAAATTAGTCCTGACTATCCTATACCTGTTAAAGAAGCATGCCGTAAACTTCGAGCACAAAATAATTGACAACGACCTAAATAAACCTATATAATAACACATAGGAGTAATAATGACTGAATCCAGAATATACGAACACGAAAACATTCTTGCTGGCGCAGAACAGCAAGGCGATGATGACAAAAATTATAAAGAATGTAATCTAGCAGATGTTATCCGCTTTCAAATGAAACGACGAGGCAAACGTTTTTGGGCCGGTGACAACATTAGCGAGTTTGTCGACGAAGAACAAAAAGAAGTCTTAATCGAAGAAGCTACTAAGGCTTTTGAAAAAGTATTAGATTGTTTGCTTATTGATCGTGAAAATGATCCTAATAGCAAAGGTACAGCCAAGCGATTAGCTAAAATGTATTTCAACGAAATAATGAGTGGCAGATATGAACCAGCACCAGACGCAACAGCATTTCCCAACGACTCGGTGGATCGATACGAAGGTATGTTGGTGGTACGTAGTGAGCTCCGCTCTATGTGCAGTCATCATCATCAGCCCGTTACTGGTGTCGCTTACATTGGCATCATCGCCGCACAAAAACTTATTGGTTTGTCTAAGTACACTCGTATTGCTCAGTGGTGTGCTCGTCGCGGGACTCTCCAGGAAGAGTTGTGTAACGATATTGCTAGGGAAATCCAAAAAGCTACAGGAGCCATGGATTTAGGTGTGTATATTCAAGCTACACATGGTTGCTGTGAGAATCGCGGTATTATGGCCAAGAGTAGTTTAACACAGACCACAGTACTCAAAGGTGCGTTTACTAATGATGCTGGCACAAAGAAAGAATTCTTTGACAATATTAAAATGCAACAGGAGTATGCTTCTAAATGACTGACCTAAGAATACAAGTACCAGCTGAAGGTATTATGCAAACTAACGACTGGGGTAAGAGTAAAGTCTACCGAGTTGCCTGTGAGTGTGGTGCTTCTGAGCACGATCATCATGTATGGGTAGAAGCTGACGATCATGGCGAAGTCAGTGTTACTGTTTATACAACTGTAAGAAGCAATTGGTGGAGCAAGGATCGCTGGCATCATATTTGGACATTGTTAACTAAAGGCTATATCGATACAGAGTCTACCCTAGTTATGCGTAAACAACAAGCATTTAACTATGCTCATACACTATTAAGTGCTGTTGAAGATGTTGAAAAATTCAAAGAGGAACGAGATGCAGAACGCCAAACAAATAACTGATGAATTAATTCACCGTATGAAAACTACAGACCTAAATAAGTTTGAGATCAAACGTGAAGTCGGTGACAATTGGATTCCTAATGGAACTGTTCCTTTTGATATTAGTGCTAGTAAAGGTATCGCTACATTTACAGTATGGGCAGAAAGTATACAAGATGCAGAAGATCAAGTAAGTCAATATTTAGAGAAAGATGAAGATGAGTAAAATTAAAATTGCAGAATTATTTTATAGTGTACAGGGCGAGGGTAGATATATGGGAGTACCTAGCGTGTTCCTTAGAACTTTTGGCTGCAATTTTTCTTGTAAGGGCTTCGGTATGCCACGTGGTGAGTTAAGTACGGAAGCAGAAGATATTTCAGAAGTAGTACATTTATATAACAAGTATGAAGAACTTCCGTTAGTTTCTACTGGTTGCGATAGTTATGCTAGCTGGCATCCTAGTTTTAAAGATCTAAGTCCAATGCTTACTAGTGAAGCTATCACAGATCGTATTATGGAAATTATTCCACATGGTGAATGGCACGACGAGCATTTAGTTATTACAGGCGGTGAACCTTTACTAGGTTGGCAACGTGCTTATCCAGACTTATTGAACAATCCTAAAATGAAGGCATTAAAAGAGATCACGTTTGAAACAAACGGTACTCAGAAACTTACGCCAGAGTTTAAAGGATACTTGACTAAATGGAATAGTGAAGTAGGTAAAGAACTTACATTCAGTGTAAGTGCTAAACTTCCGGCTAGTGGTGAAAAGTGGGAGGAAGCTATTCTCCCAGAAGTTGTTTGTGAATATGAACAAGTTGGAACAACGTATTTGAAATTTGTAGTAGCAACAGAAGAGGATGTTAAAGATGCAGAACGAGCAGTTAAACAATTTAGAGAAGCGGGTTTTAAAGGTCACGTATATCTTATGCCTGTCGGTGGTGTTGAGTCTGTTTATAATCTCAATGCTAAAGCCATTGCCCTTGCCGCAATGAAGCGTGGCTGGCGTTATAGCGATAGATTGCAAGTTCCATTATTTAAAAACGAATGGGGTACCTAATGTTAGAGATGATTGTTGCATTACTTTTAGTAGCAGTTTTAATAGGAGTGATTATGATTAATACTCCTAAAAATAATACGGCATGTACTGGTAATTGCCGACAAGGTAGACTTTGTGATTGTAAGGATAAAAATGATTAAACTATTAAAAAAATGGATGGGAATTGATAAGTTAGAAGCAAACTTAGAAAATCTTAAAAAACAAGAAGCCGATGCTATTGCATCAACAGCTACAGCTCAACAAGCTGAACAAAAAGCAAAGATGACTCCAAAAGAACGTGCCACTGCCAAAGGTGAGCCGTGGGTAGCTGTTTTGGACACCCATGTTAATAAAGATAATATTAGAAATGGATTCTTTGAGCTTGACTGGAACCCAGAATTTATTGTACAATTAAAGCAAGAGGGCTACGGATTTGAAGGTGATCCAGAAGAGGAAATTGTGGATCGTTGGTTCCGAGATTTGGCAAGAAACATGTTAGCCGAAGAAGGACAAGACACAAGTCGTGGCATGGGTTATATTAACGTAAGTAAATTGCCTAATGGCAGAGCACAAATAGAATGACATACATTATAGTAGATACTGCTAACACTTTCTTTCGTGCTAGACACGTTGTTCAAGGCAGTGCCGATATCAAACTTGGCATGGCCTTTCATATTACACTCAACAGTATCAAAAAAGCATGGCAAGATTTTAACGGTAGTCATATTGTTTTCTGCCTCGAAGGTCGCTCGTGGCGTAAGGACTACTACAAGCCTTACAAAGCAAATAGGCAAGAAACTCGTGCGGCTATGACGCAGAAAGAACAAGATGAAGACAAGTTATTCTGGGAAGCATTTGACGAGTTTAAAAATTTCATTACAGAAAAGACCAATGCTACTGTAATGCAACATCCTAATCTAGAAGCTGACGATTTAATTGCTGGTTGGATACAGGCGCATCCAGATGCAAAACACGTTATTGTTTCAACAGATGGAGATTTTGCACAACTTATCGGTCCTAATGTAAGTCAGTACAACGGTGTAGGTGATTTACATATTACACACGAAGGAACATTCGATGCCAAAGGTAAACCCGTTAAAGACAAAAAGACAGGCGAGCCTAAACCAGCACAAGACCCAGAGTGGATGCTGTTCGAAAAATGCATGCGTGGTGATACCAGTGATAATGTCTTCTCGGCGTATCCAGGTGTGCGTACTAAAGGTTCTAAAAACAAAGTTGGTCTTACTGAAGCGTTCGAAGACCGTAAAAGCAAAGGATTTGCGTGGAACAATCTCATGCTTCAGAGATGGGTTGACCACAATGGAGTCGAACACAGAGTTTTAGAAGATTATCATCGTAATGTTCAATTATGCGATCTTACAGCACAACCAGAAGATATTAAAGTTAAAATTAGAGAAACTATCGAAGCTAATGCAAAACCTAAAACAGTAGATCAGGTTGGTATCCGTATGCTAAAATTCTGCAATGCATGGGATATGAAGAAAATTGCAGACAACATTCAGCAGTATGCAGAACCGTTCCAAGCAAAGTATCCAGAAAAGGAAACAGTATAATGGCAACTAGAGAAGAAAAACAAGAATTGATGGAAATTCTTAAATTTACACCACGTACTTATAAAATCTCAATGTGGGGTTACGGTGGTGAAAAAGTCATGGGTACCGTAGATCGAAAGATTTATGATTACTTTAAACAACGTAGGCTTGATCTAAGCGACTATTGCTGGAACAGTGACTATGCAGAAGATCATAACATTCCTGAAGACATGCAACCTTTTCCTTCTGGTAGCTGGTACGAAGGCGACGGCATGGGTCATGCAGGTGGAGTAAGTCGTAGTGCTGGCACACTACAGATTGAAGACGAAAACGGTAATACTGTCTTTGAACGCAGTTTAGAAGATATGGACGGCGGCAGCGATGACAGTGTAGAATGGGAATGTAACGATGAAGTCTGGATTGGTAGTCAACCTGACGGTACTGTGGTATTCCTTGGTAACTCAAATGAAAAAGGTACATTCTTTGAAGCAGACTTAGAATTAAAAATGCCTTTTGATATTACTAAATTAACACTAGGCTACGATGAAATTGACGGTGAAGAAATTGTTAATGCTGTAAAATACGATGGCGAGGATATTGACAACTGGGGCGGCAGTACTGATGGCAAAAGTAGTGACTTTGGTTTCTATATTGCCGGCAGTAAAGATGCTACGGGCAAGTGGGAAAAGTACACCAACATGGATGATATTGAATATCCCATGACCGAATGGTTCCCTAAAAAGAGCAAACCTGTCCGTGTAGGCAATTACATGATTAAAACCGCAGGTAAAAAGTCCTGGACTCATCGAGGGCTTTGGACTGGTACAAAATGGGTAAGCTCATGGACCGAAGAATCAGAATTTGACACAGCAGAAGAAATCAAAATTAAAGAATGGCAAGGACTTGCCATTGATCCAGATGCAGAGGCATCGGTATAATGTTATTTTTCTTTAAACCATCTGTTATTACTGTAGATTGTTTCTGTAATGATGAAATTATTTTTAGTAATTTCAAACCTGACAGGGCAAATAAATTTGTCCCTGAATATTGGAAATCTTTACCAGCTTATTTAGAACAATCTGTAAGAGGTAATAATTCCGATAGTCAGTTAAAAATACAAGTAGGAACATTGAAAAAATGTAACGGCTTTACTGACTTGTTTAGTAACGGATTTATTATTCCTAGTTGGGGTGATTTTCAAATAGAAGTATTAAAAGATGGTAAGTTTATAGTTGCAGGGCATCAAACTACAGAACCAAATGTTAGAGTATCCAACCATAGTAAGCTACAATATGGATACGAACTTTATAAAAACTCAGGACATGTTAAAATAGAAAGTCCTTGGTTTTTAAAAGAAAAGACAGGTGTTAAATTTGTTTGGAATGGGTGCAGTTGGCATAATACAGATAATTTAGAAAATTTCTATGTTCTGTCAGCAATCGTAGACTACAAATATCAGGCAGGAACTAATATCAATGCATTCCAGCGTAAGAATACTATAGTAAAATTCAATGCCGGCGATCCGTTGGTACATGTTATTCCTATGAGTGAAAAGAAACTTAAAATGAAACATCATCTAGTTAGTAGAGATGAATATGAAAAAATGTTGACTAAAGAACAGTCAACCGTACATTATCACAATGCAAGAGAATTAAGAGCTAAATGTCCAATCTAAGGAAAAATATGATGACAGAGATACACGCAAAACCAATTGTAGATGGAAAATTTTGGATCGTTGAACAAGACGGAACTAAAATTGCTACACTACATAAAAAAGAAAACAATAAATTTGTCTTGAGTAGTACTAAAGGCGAAGTGATGTTTAATAAAAAAGATGATTTGACTAAACAATTCGGTACTGAGTTCTTCTTGTCTAGTACCAAAGTTAAAGTTACAGCATCAGACGTACACGAGTGTCATGGTTATCCTACTAGTGTTAAACCTTACAATGCCATGTACGATATAAGACATAAACTACCATTATTCACTAAAAGCAATGCTAGTAAAAGTTTGTATTGTGCAGGTTATTACACAATTCAATTTAACAAAGGTTGGGTCAAATCATTTTGTCCTAAACTAATTACATTAGAACGTAATCCTTATAAAGGTCCGTTTAAAACTGAATTTGAAATGAAACAGGTGCTTGCTAATGCAAAATCAGATTAATTTAACTCCCATTACACAATTTATTCAGGTACTCCGTAGTGCAGAACTTGCTCAACAAAAAGAAATAAAAATACCTATTCAAACTGCCAGGTTGCTAAGTTTGGCACTTAATGAAATACAAGATAAGTTACTGCAAGATTACGAAAGTATGTATAATACGCTTAAACGTAGTCAAGAAACCGAAATTGTACAAGTTCAACTAGATGGTGGTGGGTTCGAAGACAAATAAGTATAAATATACGTAGTTAATTGGATACGTATATTATGTCAAGACCTAAACCACGAATACTGTTAGATTACACTAACAAAAAAACTTATAAGACAGAGCAGGTTTTAGAAGCTGACGCCATTTGGGCTGTATTCTATAAAAACGAGCCTTTCAATTTGAAAAGTTTTAATAGCCTTACAAGTTATCCAGGACCAAAATATAAAAAAGTTTCATTCAGTAATCCTGGACATGCACGTAACTTGGCAAAAAAACTAAACGCAATTTTTGGTGTCGATGATTTCGAAGTTGTCAAGCTAACACAAGGTACTGTTGTAAAATGATAACAAGAGATGCCCTTACAAAGATTTTTTTACAGCAATGGGGCAAAAGTACAGACGATGTAAATTTTAAAATTTATAGTCGTAAATGGTGGCAAAGTAATCGAGCCGGTAAACAAACTGCATTTCGACTAACCGACGAAGGTTATGAGTTTTTGATAAAAGAATTGGAATTGAAAGACTACGAAATTCCATTTACCGAACCAATTGAACTTAGTCCTCAAACTATTGTATTTTTGGAAAGGTATGTAGACTGTCCTTACTACCTTACCAATATGTCAATTACAGTATTTTCCGAACGCAAAAGTTTTGAACTGTATTTGTTCTCAGATGACATACGCAAATTTGGACTAATTAAGGCTATGAATGAGCGTGAAAAAGAACTAGCAACGCCTAAAGACAGTTGACACATCCTGCTTCCTAACGTATAATACATACATACAGCGTTAATTCAACAACACTTTTTTTAATTAAGATAGGAAGCAAAATGGCAGAAATCGTCAGTCGCACAGTGGGCCCAAGCGGTGCCAAAAAATCTTTGCGTAAAGCATTTAAAAATCAGCGTCCACTGTTCCTTTGGGGTCCCCCAGGCATTGGTAAGTCTGACATTATTAAACAACTTGGCACTGAGCTAGATGCTCACGTGATCGATGTTCGTTTAAGTCTTTGGGAACCTACTGATATTAAAGGTATTCCATATTTTGATTCTAACGATGGCACAATGCGTTGGGCTCCGCCAAGTGAGTTGCCAAGCAAGACATTTGCCGCAAATCATAAACAAATTATCCTATTCTTGGATGAAATGAACTCTGCGGCACCTAGTGTACAGGCCGCGGCTTATCAACTAATTTTGAATCGTCGTGTTGGCGCATACGAATTGCCAGACAATGTTGTAATTGTTGCGGCTGGTAACCGTGAAACTGATAAGGGTGTTACATTCCGTATGCCTGCTCCGTTGGCAAACCGGTTTGTTCACTTGGAAATGCAAGTTGATTGGGCTGACTGGTTCGACTGGGCTGTGGACAATAAGATTCACAAAGACGTAGTTGGTTATTTGACCTTTGCTAAAAAGGACTTGTACGATTTTGATCCAAAAAGCTCAAGCCGTGCATTTGCTACTCCACGTAGCTGGTCTTTTGTAAGCGAATTACTTACAGATGATGACACGGATGTGGATACACTTACCGATTTAACTTGTGGTTCAATCGGTGAAGGATTGGCTATTAAGTTTATGGCTCACCGTAAACATGCATCTAAAATGCCTAATCCAACCGAAATCTTAAATGGTAAGGTTAAAAAGATGGAATCCAAAGAAATTTCAGCTATGTACTCTTTGACTGTGTCACTGTGCTACGAATTGAAAGATGCTTGCGATAAAAAAGCTAAAACTTGGAATGACATGACTAATAACTTCTTCGAATTTATGATGAATAATTTCGAAACAGAATTGGTTATTATGGGTACTAAGTTGGCATTGTCGACTTACAAGTTGCCTTTGGACCCAGATGAGATCAAATGCTTTGACGATTTCCATGCCAAATACGGCAAATACATTAGCCAAGCTACTGAAAAGTAATTAAATTTGGTACTATTTGACAGGACCTTCGGGTCCTGTTATAATATATACATACAGTAAAGGAGCATTCATGTCACATACAGATCCAATTATCGACAAAATTATCGTAGCCCGTGTGGGTCTACTACTTCGCCATCCATTCTTTGGTAATTTGGCTACTCGTTTACAAATCAAAGAAGGCACAGATTGGTTACCGACAGCCGCTACAGACGGACGTCATATCTATTTTAATCGCGATTTCTTTAGTAATTTGTCTATTAAACAAGTAGAATTTGTTATTGCACACGAAATCTTGCACAATGTATTTGATCATATGGGACGTCGAGAAGGACGTGATCCACAAATTTTTAACATTGCCGCTGACTATTGTGTTAACGGACAAATTGTGCGTGATCGCATCGGAGAGCACAACATCGATGGCATCAAAATCTTTCATGATCCAAAATACTATGGCTGGGGTGCAGAACAGGTTTACGATGAGATTTACGAAAAGTACAGTGAAGAACAACTTAAACAGTTGGGTCAATTATTGGACGAACATATTGACTGGGGTGAGAACGGTAAAGACGGTCAGCCAAAGTATAGTAAAGAAGAACTAAAACAGATTCGTGACGAAATGCGTGAAGCTACAATGCAGGCCGCACAGGCCGCAGGTGCAGGTAATGTTCCTGAAAGTGTAGCACGTATGATTAAAGATTTTACAGAACCTAAGATGAATTGGCGTGAAATTTTGCGTCAACAAATCCAAAGTGTTATTAAGAATGACTTTAGTTTTATGCGTCCTAATCGTAAAGGTTGGCATATGAATGCTATCCTACCAGGTCAACAATTCCAAGAAACTATCGATATCTGTGTAGCAATTGACATGTCAGGCTCAATCGGTGACGAGCAGGCCAAAGACTTCTTGTCAGAGATTAAGGGTATTATGCAAGAGTATAAAGACTTTAAGATTAAAGTATGGTGCTTTGACACTCGAGTGTATAATGAGGCAGACTTTGACGGTTACAACATTGACGAGTTTGATGAATATGAACCAATGGGCGGTGGCGGAACTGAGTTCGATGCCAACTGGGAATACATGAAGGAACATGACATTCAACCTAAAAAGTTTATCATGTTTACAGACGGTTATCCTTGGGGTAGCTGGGGCGATGAAAACTACTGTGATACAGTATTCATTATTCACGGCAATGACAAGATTGTTCCTCCATTTGGAGAACATGCTTATTACGATTTTGCAAAGGCAACAGCATAATGGCATTAAAATCAGGCAAACCTAATCCTTTAAATTATTTCAATTTACGCAGGGTTGAGTTTGCCTGCCCGCATTTTAAATACACTACTATAAGCAAATTTAATCCAAGTCTAGCTAAAAGCCTAGATAGTTGGATTAGGCAAAATCTTAACAATAGATATTACATAGGACAGGGTTTAGAACTAGATAATACCAATACTATAGTATACAATACTACTATTGGATTTGAGTCAGAAAAAGAACTAAGTTTTTTCACAATTGCCTGTCCATATCTTTAAAGAAGATAATTAAGTATGTACTTTAAAGGAGATACTAATGACAGATACAGTACAACAACCACAACAAGAAAGCACAGATCTTACCATTAACGATTTGAACGCATTAAAGACAATCATCGATATTGCTAGCTCACGTGGTGCATTTAAACCAAATGAAATGGTAGCAGTTGGTCAAACTTATACTAAATTAGATACGTTCTTGGCAACAGTTGCTAAACAACAACAAGCCGCCCAAGCTCAACAACCAGCTCAAACCCCAGCCGATCAAGCAGTTGCTAATACGGTAGCAGGAGTCTAATATGGCCGAACTCAAACACGTAGGCCGTGTTAAAGCCACTAACAAAAAATGTTTAGTGGCTTATCGCACGTTACCTGGCGATGCATACTATTGTCTAGTTATTCCGACAGAAAATTTACCAGACATCTATCACGATGCTTTGATCAATTTAGTCGAGAGTACATCTGGACAAGATGCATACGAATTTGCAGAAGCATTGGATCGTACACAATTTCCAGACGGCAGTAACATGCTACGTAACTTACATGCAAGTGGAAGATTGATCAAAGTTGGAACAAGTGATATTGAAATGACTCCTACTACAGGATTTTCAATTCAATTATCTGAACTTAATCAACTTATTGCCGAACAGCGTGGTCTATCAGTTGACGACTTATCTTTAAAATCTAGCACAGATCCAAAAGATAATGCAGTTCCAAAAGTTACAGATGAACAATTAGTTAAAAACGACAAAGCCGTTGAAACTAAAAAAGCAGATGCTAAACCAACTGCTACAGTAACTACAACTCCGAAAGCAGATGCTAGTCCAGAAGAACAAGCAAAATTCTTCCGTAGTCAAGCAGACAAGTTAGCTAAAGAAGCTGCCGAGATGCGTCGCAAAGCAGAGGAATTGGTTCCGACCAAGAAAAAAATAGTTAAATGAAGCCTAGGGGAAGAGTTCTTCCCAAGGATGTCATAGCAAACTGGCCAGAAGTATTCGGAGACGTACATCTAAACGTGTTACCTTTAGGGTATCTCCACTCCGTTTTGGTCAATTTTAAGGATGGCAAAACTTGGGAAATTAAAATAACACAGCAAACCAAACGTGGTGGATGGTCCACTTTTGAAAAAAATCTGTCCGAGTTAGTTAAAAATTACGAAGAAAAAATCGATAATATAGATTTTAAATTAGATACAACCCGTGTTAGAAAAGATATAGAAAAATCAACCCAAAAATTCCTTAAGAAAAAGAAGTTATAAATAATGCATGTTCGATTACTTAGTTTCTCTCAGCCAACAGAAGAGTTTGCATCAATGGGCATTGAAGACGCACAGGAACTCATTGCGTATTGTGCCCGTGTCAGCAATCCCTCCAACCAACTTAACACCGAAACATCAGCAAAACTCATACAATACCTCATCCGACACCAACATTGGAGCCCGCTCGAAATGGTGTCAGCCTGTATTGAAATCACCACTACCAGAGATATTGCCCGTCAAATACTTAGACACAGAAGTTTCAGTTTCCAAGAATTCAGTCAGCGATATGCTGACCCTACTAAAGACTTGTCGTTTGTATTGCGAGATGCACGAAAACAAGATAACAAAAATAGACAAAACAGTATAGAACTTGATATTCATAATAACGATGAAGATCGATTCCTTGCCTATCAATGGGAACGTATGCAAGAGTTAGTTATTAAACAAAGCCGTGATGCATACGAATGGGCGATTAATAAAGGTATTGCTAAAGAACAAGCTCGTGCTGTATTGCCAGAAGGACTTATTGAAAGTCGATTATATATGAACGGCACACTACGCAGTTGGATTCATTTTATTGAATTACGGTCGGCTAATGGTACACAAAAAGAACATCAAGAAGTTGCTATAGCTTGTGCTCAAGTGATAGCTCAGATATTCCCGCTTGCCACTGATCTTTTAGCCAAGTAAAATCATTTATCCTAGCAAGTGCCTCCGGATTGGAGGCATTTTTTTCTCCGTACATTTTACCAGAAATAGCACCCATATAAGCATATCCGCCAAATGATGCATTGTTGTTTAGTTGTGTCCAAAAATATAATCTAGTAATGGATTCTTCATTATTAATTACTGCCAATTTGCAACACTCTCTAAATGCACTACGCCAAGTAGTAAATGGATCTGTATTGAATGCTGTAATATTACTAGCCTGATCTATTGCTTTAAATTTTGTACTAATATTGGTAGTCATATCTACTGTATCTGTACTCATATTCATTGTGAGAAATTTTGGTAATAATTTAACTCCGCCATAACCATATGTTAGACTATTAATAGGATTAATACTACGCCATACGTGAACAACATCTAAATCCCATTCACTTACTTCATAGTCAAAATTGAAATCATTTAATATAACAGCGTCTGCATCGACTGCCCAAAACATTTTAGTCATAGCTTTTTTGGCAGCCGAAATGTGTGCTTGATGTATACCTTTAATTCCATGTACACGTTTTGCAAGAGGAAAACGTTCTTTTAAACTGGCAAAGTTTTCATCTGCATTTTCTTCATCGTATGAAATAAAAATAATATCGTACATTATTTGCGTCTTCCAATAATGCGTGGAGTATTAAGATATACAGTTTTGAAAAACTTACTGCCTGCACCGTCTAAATTAGCAATTTCTAATCCGCCATGCTTGTTTAATTCTTTACCTAAAAAATTAATGTATTTTGTCATTTCTTCCGGGTCTGCTAGTTCATGCGTAGTTTCCCAGAAGTTAGTTAACCATTCAAAATCACGTACCTGGCTATAATCCCAATCAGTAAACATTGTCTTATAACAGCCTTCTCTGGCACCTAGTATTGACCAAATACCGTGTTCTACATCTGCGCCAACACTACACCAAATCAATAATCTGTGATAATTTTGCCACCAGATTTTTTTAAGGTCATTTGTTTTTCCGCCCTGCTCTAATGACATTTTTACCCCTTCTCTAAAGCCTGCTCTCCATGCTTGAAACGGTGTAGCATTAGTAAAGCTCTCGCTATAGTTTTCATTAAATTGGTAGTATCGATGATCAAAACAAAATTCAACACGACCTTTTACATCCATTGGATCCGAGTTTTCATGTGTACGCATTTCATTGACAAATTTACGTGTCCATAATTTAAGTCCGCCATTACCATACATAAGTCCGTTAACATGAACTTTACCACACCAACTAAAAACATTTTCGCTAGTAAGACCCAACGCATCTAAATCAATTTCTACATTTAAAAATTCTGGGCTAACGATATTATCAGCATCTACTGTAACAAAATATTCAGTTTCACTTAGTGCCGCACAAGCCTTATGTGCCGCATCACTACCTTTAACACCATGTACACGTTTTGCCCAAGGCATTTTTGTTAGTAAATCTGCATAATTTTTTTCGGCGTTTGGCTCATCATAACTGAGAAATATGATGTCCTGATCAATAATTTTAATTTTATCCATTTTTAATTAGTCCGTAACTTTGAAAATATATCCTAGAGGATATCGATATCTTATCTATTTGAGTTTCTATTTTACTAGTGAAAGGAATACGCACTTCGGGTTCTTCCATTAATTCCTTAACATTAACTAGCATAGTTCTTATTAAGAAATCAAAATCATTTTTAAGCATTATAAAAAATACTGCATTACTAGTTATGCTATCTGCAAGTCTTGTTTTAGCTTTTTGTGAAAGAGTAAAAATCCAAGTTTGGTTTTCTAAATTCCATTCAACTGTTAGTTCTGTTGTTTTTGTTGGAGGGTTTTTAATCCATTGAAATATGTTATTTCTAAATCCGTATAACTGATTAGATACTTGTATTAAAGATAGTTCAGTTTTACCTGTAACACCTTTAGTATATCCAATTACATAGTCCCGTGTGTACTTTTCTTTTTCTAAAAACGACACATACTCTTCTGCCGATATTTCGTAAGCATATTTTTCAGCAGGATCTTTTTGATTAGTAAGACTAGTTATAATTCCTGTTTTTTTATCATACACTAGGTAATATTTTTGAGGAGGCGTAAATTTAAACTTTGGCATCGATTAACTCCTCTAGCTGAGATATAATTTCTTTTGATAAGAAATCTTTTTCAACATAATGAAATAATTGCGGTTGTTTAATATTACCTACAACTAGTTCTCCTTTATTGTTCAGTACAAAAGGTACAATATCCTGCCATCTATCTGCACCAGATGGCCACCCTTGTAATGGAATTTTCATATGAACAAATTTCATAGGGTTTAATCTATCTATTGCAGTCTGTTGTAGTCCTGTTATTTCAATAGTAATGGCAGCGGCCAAATCCATACTAAGCCATTTTTGATAGTAATCTGGGGCATATATAGTGTAGCATGCTTCCCAGTTATTACAAACAAATTCTAGTACTTTGTAAAAATCGTAAGCAATATCTGATTTTTTAAAATAATGACATGCAAAATACGGGTTAGTTAATCGATTTGCAATAAAAGTTTTTCTATGAAAAGTATCTAACGGAATATGTTCTTGTTTATAATTATTAATATGTGAGCAAAATTTAATGTCAAAATTACTACAATATGTCCACCAATCACTGATATCACCGGACATTAACATGTCTGTATCCAACACTATTGTTTCATGATAAGGTGTTACGTGATAAAATTTCCAACGGTGTTCTGCCGCTAACGGGCTATTACCAATTTCTTCAAACCATGGAATAGGAATTATTTGATCAAATGCTCGTAGATATTTTTTAGGAACTGTGTTGTTAGTAATTAAAGAAACATTGGTTATTTCTTTTTGACTATTTTTAATACTTAACGCCAGTGCATAGGCCTGTTGAACATAGTCAACTGTGTCGGTATTTTGTGCAAATAATAAAAATCCTTTAGACACCATAACCTCCGTCGATGTAACGATTTAAACTAAATTTATTCATTACATGGACATCCAATCCTGTAGTCTTAATAAGAGTATATTCGCCTAGATGACTTTTCTTTTCAATTAAGAATTTCATTTTATTATCATCTGTACTTACTAAAACATCCTTATCGGATGTATATGTCATTTGTCCAGGTAATTCAATTACAAAATTACCTTCTGTTTTTCCATTAAAAATATGTATAGCAATACTGAACGCATAATCATTTCTAAAAGTGTTTGTCTCAATAGCATATAGAGTTCTGAAATAAACCCAATTATTTTTAATGTATTCAATCATATCAAAAAAAGATTGCATTAATATATTTTTATCAAATATAAAAACACTTGCCCAATAAAAAGGAATGCTATAGGGATTTATTCTCTTAAATGCATCTTCATTTCTATCCGATGCTAGATCAAAACTTTTTCTGTATATTTGAAATTCGTATTGATTATGTAACGCAGGTTTTAAAATACTAGAATTTAAAATATAATCTGTATCCATGACCAATGTGCGATCGTAAGGCGATAAATTATAAACACTGGTACGACTAAAATTTTTCCATTCGGACGTTACTCCTGTAATAGATCCGTCGAAAAATTTTCTTGTTTGGATTGGTCCTGTTGTGTCTAGTTCTATAACTTGATCAAACCCGTGATTAGGATAATTACTAGACAACCATCGTGTATTATCTGTAATTAAACTAACAGGAATATCTAAATATTTTTTAATTCTACTAGCGGCAAAAATTGCCATTTTGATGTAATCAATTTTAGAATTATTCTGTGCAATTAGTACAGCACCTATTGTCATAATTCAACTATGTCCGCAATCTTTCTTTTACGTTTTAATTCATTATACTTTGCCGCATAATCGTTAGTTGATTCAAAATATACAAATACAATATCATTTAAAAATTTCTGTACGTCTTCAATTAGTACAGGCAAATCATTAGAGTCGACAAATACTGCATCAGTTGTATATCCTAGATCAATAACTGTTTTAATAAACGTAATTAATTCAGAATTTATTTTGAATGCCGCACCGTTGGTATAATATACCAATTTTTGATTGTATTCTTCTAGTATTATTCTGCGTTGATTTGAAAGTGTAGCAGTATAATTGGCTACAGCAAACGCTTTTTCAATTCTCTCATCCATAAACAAACTCCGTAGTGTACTATATTACACTAGTATAATTAGCTTGTCAATGATTTAGAATGATGAAACTTGGGCAACTGTCGGCAAATAACTATAAGTATTGATACCAGTTGTTTGGTTAGCTGTTACATGGCTGCCTGATGCATACGTGATATTGACTTGAGCGGCTACTGTGCCAGTAACGTCCTCATCTATATCAAAGGTATTTCCGCTACTCTTGTAAGTGTCTTCCGTTGCGGCTGTCGACAAATCTTGCAATTCAATTTTAAATGTTAATACACTACCGCCAGCATCTAATTTTGCCAATATGTCATATTGGTTTGGTGCATATAACACAGATCCTGAACTGCCTAAACTAGCTGTATATATAGTAACATATGAACCGCCTTTATTTGCTAAAAAATAATTCCAGCCATTACTAGTATTTCCAGCAGTTGTTGTAGCAGAACGTGTGCCAGTTAAACCAAAAGAAATAGTTCCCATGTTGTTTAACAATGTGTACCAGGAATCATTTTTATTTGCAGGTACAACTGTTGCAGGAGGATAAGTTGCAGGTATTGTTGCACTAGCAGTTGATGTTCCTGCTTCACTCATACTGGCAGTAAATTGTATTAGTCCGCCCGAATTAAAGAAATACTGTGCGGCTTGTGCGGCAGTATATGAACCTCCACCGCCGTATGTACCACCATTCCATGTCACTGTGAACACATTATTAATTGTTTGAATATTACTTTCAATAACGTTAAGATTGTACGTCATTGTCGTTGTAGCAACTGATTGAGATATGTTAACTGAGTAACTTGTAGCAATAAATGGACGACTTGGAGAAGGTAATCCTGGTCCTCCCACTGACTGACTTAAATTGACATACCATTGAGATCCGCCGGCAAAGCCATTAATAATTGTACCTTGCGTAACACCTCCGTAAGCATCTCCTGTTCCGCCGCCATACAACATCATATTAACAGCAAGAGTACCGCTTGTAATACTAGTAATAGTTAATGTACTATTGACAATATATCCTGAAAAAACACAAGTGTTTACCGATGTGATCTTTGTGCCAGATGCAACTCCAGAACCTGTTACTGTCATGCCTGCAACAAGAGATGCACTTGGAAATGCAGTTGTTGTCATTATATTTCCAACAATATATGCACTTGCTGTAGGGTTTGGGTTTGGATTTGTTATAGTTGATCCACCCCAAGGATACGATGAACCTACTCTATACGCAGTATACGGAAAATTATTTAAAGGAGAAGATAATCCTGTAGTGCTAGCTAGCATTGTGCCTGGAGGTGTTGCATAACATCCAGGATACGTGACTCCGTTCACAGTAGTACTACTAGAATTAGCTAATGCTGATGCTATTACACCATATGCTATTTTATCAACTTCTCGAATGTCTGTGCTTGTTGTAGGTATTGTAAGAGCAGGACTAGTAGCTACACCTAACTGATGATAATTTAAATTTGTAATATCTAAATATAAATTATTCCAATCGCTTACTTTAACTTTACCTCCGGCACCTGCTAACTGAGAACTATTTAAAATTTGCCCGTAACCGGGATACACGCCACCACCCGAAGTATACACGCTCATAATATTATATACTATTGTTTGAATAGCATTATAATCTTCATAAACAATTGGTATCACAGTACCTGTGAACGTTGTTGGAGAACCCGAACTTCCTACTGTTTGACTAGTGCTAACAGTATAAGTTCCTGTACCTCCAGTTCCTGTACCTTGAGCAAGTATATAAGTACTATTTGCACCAGCATTCCATGTAATAAGCATTGGCACTATTACAGGTTGGTTGGCAGTAACAGAGGTAACAGTTAATGTTGTCCCTGAAATATAACCAGAAAATGTTTCAGCTGTTGGAAAAGTCATATTAGAGAGGATTTACTGTTGTAATGTTTGGCAAATAATTATAAACGTTTTGTCCGGTAGCATTTACCATAGTTACATAATTACCAGAAGCGTAAGATATGTTTACTTCACTGGATAATGTTCCTGTAACATCCTCATCGATATCATAAGGATTAGTACCGCCTGAACCAAATGCAACTTGTTTATAGTAATCTTCAGTTCCTGCCGCTTGGAAAGATGTTCCAGATAATGTAGCTGTAATTAAATTACTAATTACAATGGGTGTGGCTGCCGTAGCATTATTATAACTAGTGGCTAGTGTAACACTATTGTTACCGGCATTTACACTTGCTACATAATAAGTTGTTGCTGAAGATCCTGTGCCTCCAGTCAATCCATTTCCGCCAGTACCTGTTAATATAATAATTGTTCCTTGTAGTATGCTTGAAATATTGCCTTGCGAAATATTTAAAAATACTGAGCTAGGAGCACCTGTACTGGAAACTGTTCCTGTTACTGTAGGGAAACTACTTGATAAATCTTCAAAATCAATCTGGAATGTCAATTGATTTGCTTGAGCATTTAATTGTGCCCAAATTGTATATTGGTTCGGTGCATATAAATTGGTACCTGGAGTACCTGCACTCTGTACAAATATTGGAGTAAATTGATTTCCAGCCTGTGATAGGAAATATTGCCAACCATAACTAGTTCCAGTACCGCCCGATCCACTTTGTGTAACACCATAATAACTAAAATTAATAGTACCCATGTTGTTTAACAAGGTATACCATGAATAATTTTTAGTACCAGTAGTAGGAATAGCACCGGCACTGGTAGGAATTGTAGGTGTTAATGTTCCTGGACTACTCATGCTGGCATTAAACTGTATACTACCACC